>Ga0209611_10002300_pt1 | contig 33503 bp, 17 predicted proteins | sample S1TSphgellanicum_3_FD_187693 | JGI IMG/M metagenome (GOLD analysis project Ga0209611, IMG submission 187693) | Host-associated microbial communities from peat moss isolated from Minnesota, USA - S1T2_Fc - Sphagnum magellanicum MG (SPAdes) (version 2) | ecosystem: Host-associated > Plants > Peat...
TTTGAAAATGGACATAACACATAATCTATGGGCACAATAATGAATAAACCTTATTTAGTTCTTGACTCCAATAGTTGTCTATTTGCCAAGGACTACAAATTTGTTTCTTGTATATTAAGATAAAAAGTGTAAATTGGGACAAAACCCTTACACCTATGAACAATCATCAACATAGGAAACTTTGCACACAACATTATTTATGAAATAACAATATGCATTTGGAGATGTATTTAACAAAACATAGGTTTTATGATTTTTATTTCACTTATGATACCAAATGCCACATGTAATAATTAATCCCCTTCTTTCCAATTGTTGCTCCAACCATTAGTAAAATCCTCCTGACAAGTGAATAGAGGTTTGTTACACAAAATTAGGAAAAATTGTTCACCACTAGAAATATCATTAGTGACAATAACAAAGTTGTTTCCTTGGGCAATATTGTTTGCTAAGGATTGACCATCACCTCCCCGAATTGGTTGAAAGTTGTTATCATCTAACATAGACCTAGCTGCAAACCTCTCAATCAATTCAAATCTAATTTTCTTCGAAGGCTTCACATGTGACCCTAAATCACAATCATCTTCATCACCCCCATCAAAACAAGTGGGACCAAAATAGCTCAATTCTTATATCAACAATAATTCAAAGTCAAGGTTATCTAAAAAAGACATGCAATGAATCTTATGAAATTCCTCCACTATTGCACATCCATACAATTGGTTCTAAGTATCTACATCATTTAATGCCACATTCTAAAAGATGCAGGACACATATTGTCATGCACTAAATGGCCCAACATATTCTTTTGCAAATGTCAAATGTAGGAACTCCATAACATTTACAACATTTCAAAAAGGGGTTACATTTAGTCCAAGTTGTTATTTCTTTAATTCTTTCTTTGTTATTGCCCTTGCTCCATCATGTTATCCTTTGCCATATCCAAAACCAAAGAAATCACATAACATGCGGTAGCCTATAAGGTTGTTAGGACCAATAATCTTCTTGGGCTACCAAACAACAACAAAAACTAACCACAATAACCATCACTCCACAACTATGATCAATTAGGTGAACACCTAGCTTTTGCAAATGTTTCCAATGAAATTTAAATGCATGTTGAACAAATACGATATTGTGTTTTTTGTTGTTAGATACATAATAATCATAGGTGCAATCACACTAACATGAACCACAAGTGTAACATGTGTTTAATTTTTCATGTTTAGAAATGGTAATTTAATTTAGTGTTGAAAGTATAAGATTTATATATATAATAAGGTTCATAATATATCATTGGAACATGTGAATTATTCTAAAAAACATCCAATGAATAAAACGTTTTCAAAAGCACTCACTAAACATTGTATTGTGTGTTTTTTAACATTAAAAAGACTTATAAATAGACTTCAAAAGTTTTGAAATTTACATATAGATTTTGAAAACTTTTACATAAACTTTGACATAATGATATTCTTAAAAAATTAAAGATTTTTGAAGAATTTTTAAAGATTATTCACCCAAAAGTAATCCTTAAAGCATGCAGGTGTGGTTCATGTTATCCCATTTGCACCTTGATACTCCTTGATTATCTCTTTGATATCAAGGTTGTTGAGATCAAGATCCATGTTGTGATAGTAAGTGATGTGCACTAAAATTTAGTTATCTAAAAATTGTACTAATGCATCTTTGGGATTTCATTCTAACCTTCAAAAGAATACTTCTTTGCAACATCAATGACAAAAAGGACCACATCCTTGGAAAAAATCAAAAGACATTTTAAACTTCCTATCTTTCCACTTTAACACAAAGTCATGAACTATGACATGTGTTAATTTGGGCTAGAAATATGCAACAAAGTTTGATGATGGGGTTTCCAAACTCTCTAATCTTGTGAGGTTTTTCTCTTCGCCAACTGATGTTAACCCTATAAACACCTTCTAAAATCACTTCCACTACATTAGTTGCCCATTTCTAGAAATTTCATGTGGACAACAAGTGTTTTGTTCCTTAAGTCTTTGCACATACCATGGTTTCAATCACTCAAAAGTGGTAAAGTAATTTTTTATGAAAGAATTTGCCTCCATGAATCTAGTGTAAACCTCAAGCTACATATTACAATGTAACAATTAGTCCATGTAAACTTGAACCTTTTACAATGTATAAACTATACATTGTCAATTGAAAAAAAATGTACTCCTTATTGTACCAATTCCTTACACCTTTAAAAAGAACAAGGACTGTACTAAGGTAAGGGCTAAAGTCCATGAGGAGGGCATACATAAGGACTCCAATCCTTACTATCAAAACTAATCATTACCAATAACATAAAAATGAACCATTCCTTTCAATAATATGCTCCTAAAATAATAGTCCTATTCCAGAACAATGGAATCATGCTAGTCCTTAACCAAGGATTAGATGAATTTTTATACTTAAACATGATTAACTACAATAGTGTAAGGATGATGTTAAGGTAAGCAATAGAGATTATGAAAAGGATGGACACAAGGACTTCAATCCCTATTATTAATTTCAATTGTCATTATTAGTTTAAAAAGGACAGATAAAATGTGCAATTATTTATTAAGGAAATTAATGTTAGTCCTTAAACAAGGACCAAATCACATTTTACACTTGTACTGACTTGATTAATCAAAGTCCAAATTCCAATTGAAAGCACATAAATAGATTTGCATAAAATAGAATGTCAATCCTACTCAAGATGAAACAACACATTTGAAACAACACTAGAGATGTAATCAAGTATAATTGTGATTCAAGGCACAAGCATAATGATAAGATTTTTTTATTTATGACATAATAACCAAAATATGGAAAATTTTAAAAATCACTACATGTTGATCACATTTGAGGTGCAAACTTGAAAAGAAAATTGCAAGGTGCAATGTTCATTAGATCTCACCTAAAATTGGGTGTGAATTGAAGTTTTTGACCCCAATGCAAAGTTGAACAATATCCTTCTTGTTGGGTGAGATAGTAGTCTCTAAAGTCCACCAAAATTCCACAATCCCTCACATTTTCGGCCAAAACATCTTATTTGTGTAAACACTATTCACAAACCCATAATGGCAAATTCAAATTTAACATATGCACTGTTCTTTTAATGGACTTGTATAAAAAACATTTGACCATTCCTAATACCCCTACCACTACTTTACCACTAATGGTGTTATTAGAGCACTAGAACACAAACCGCAATATTTGACCATTGCATTTATTGCTTATAACTATTGTGACATTGTGATGACATCAATTTAATTGCCCACAACTAACTAGCAACAAGTTTGCAATTCAATTAGTTCACATCTATATATGGGTTGAATTTATCATCCAAAAGTAACCATATGAAGTTCCATTAGCTACAAGCAAAATGGTGTTTAAAAACAGTTGACAAATGTCTATATACATTAATTACAATAATTATTTCATTTATGATTGAACTGAATATTCAACACTTTAAATTAATATTTCAAATTAATATTCACAATATTTTTATTGTAATTATATTAATTTCATAACATTAAATTACTTATAATTTCAAATAAATTACATATATTCCAACATAGACTATTATATTAATTATTTATGTATTTTTAATAACAAAACCATTACTATAATTAATTTATAATAATTATAAAATAATAATAATTACTTTATTTATACATTAATTATAATAAACACATAATTTATACATCGACTTAATTATTCATAATTTTAATTTTACAATTTTTTAAATTAAAATATTACCACTATAATTAAATGAATCAATTTAGTTTTTATAATGTAAAAATTATACTATAGTTCCCAATCGTAAAAAATAAATATTTTATTTAAGATAATTTTTATTCTAATAATAGTAATTAAATATCATGTCCATAATTGAGAAGTTATTTCCTATAATTGAGATTTTTATTTCAAATTTTTATAATAATCTTAAAATAATGAAAAAAGTTGATGTAATTACTATATTAAAAAAAAAGATACACTAAATAATTGTATGTATTATTCATTATTTACTTATTTAGAGTAAATTGTTAATAAAAAAACATAAATTTTCATAATAATAATAATTATTTTATAATAACATGAAATTATTGTAAAATAAATATGTTTATTTTCTAATTGAACATAATTATTCACAATCTATAATTTATAACTTTAAATCTGAGCTAAAATTTTGGAAAAATAACAATGTAGTTAAAATAAATATTATCGTGATTGTAATTGCAAGAATTATTATACAATTATTTTATATTTCATTTTCTATTTATTTTTCTTACTTATCTATGATAAATATTTTTATAGTAAATTTATTGTAATTAGAAAAATTAATGTATGTTTAACAAATTATTATATTTATAGTTAAAATTTACCATTTTTTTTACCAATTAATTCTTTTACAATCATAAATTTAATTATTTAGTTATTACTGTAATTATTTTAATATTACTATGTAAATAAATAATTTCTGAAGGAATTTATTTTCTAATAGCAATTATTAGTGGGCTATTTATAATTTGAAAGTAAATATTTATAATATTTTTTAATGCAATTATTAGTGGATTATTTATAATTCGATTTTTAAAAGTAAGAAAATATTTTTAAGTATTTTTAAAATTTATCTATGAGTTATGTGTTGACAACTTGTGAGTAATTTGATAGCTAGTTAATTAAATATTAAAAAGTTCTTAATTATTTAAATAGTTGATAATGAATATTTAATATTTGTAGTATATATTTTTATTTTAACTATATGTTAAATTTAATCATTATTAATCAAATGATTATTTAATTATCTAGTGAACGATTTTACTTGAATTGTTTAGAAATCTAAAAATTAAGAACAAAATGCATGAAGAAAGTTTTGGAACTATAACTTAGTTTGTGAGGAAATTACAATTTCAAAACTTATTCCATATTGTTTGTTTTCCATTCTTATTTTGAAGATTACATAAACAAAAGGGTGTGGTCATTCAATTTCACATGAAGAAATTTGTGCACATGGGATGAACCTATTAAAAGGCTTAACCCAAAAAAAAATTTAAAATTATGCACAATTCTAAACTACCTACCTCCCCAACCTACTTATCTACCTAGTTAGGTAGGTACTTAATTTGACCTACCCACCTAGGTTGACCTATGTACCTACCTTTTTACCTAAATAGGTAAGTAGGTATGTAATCTAAGTTTGTGAACACCTCCTTATAACTAGGTATCTAACAACATAATATTAATATTTTGTATAAAATTCATTTTAAACTATCATGTGGCATAGTTACATTGGGCCACATGTCATTATATTAGATCACCCAAGCATTTGGATTAAACATCCTATATTATTTCAAAATAATAATTATATTTATATTTTAAATAATTAAAATTTGGGACACATTGCAACACATCATTTCGCCTCAAGTGTGACCAAAATAGTCGCATCTTAATTGCATGTAACAATACATATATAATGGAATTAAAAGATGAACTTGTATTTGTTGAATTTTTCTTTCATCCAATACCCCTTATCATTTGTGATTAATATCACATGCGACTTCAAGGTGATTAAGAAGATTTTAATTGCAAATGTCACTTGTGTTTAAAAAATTTCACAAAGAGAAGTAAAAAATAAGTATTTTTTTTCTTGTGGAGGTGGCTATATTGCAATCCATTGGACGCATGTGTAGTCCATCTTTCTTAAGTGCTCTTCCTTTATGGCTAAGGGAGTTCAACAAGTTCTGTATTATGGCATTTCTCTTTAAAGCTTCTACAATAATACCAAACCCTTAAGGCATCAACACATGCAACTTAGGCGCTTGAAGGACTTTTGACCATGTCTTCTACACCAACCAAAATCTCAAGCCCTTAAGACATAGATTGCATGAGATGCAATCCTTTTGGCTATTAGGGCATCTACCCTTCATTACCATCCTAGACATGTTCATTATCAAGCTTGAATAGTAGTCTTATGTTCTAATTTTCAAAGTTGACATCTTTGTTGACAAATTGGCCAAAGTCACCTTTGTCTTTCTTGTGCCCTTTCACAATAAACATTCCTTGTGTAAGCTCCATGTAACACCTCACATCAACAACAAACTATTTCCAAAAAAATAAAGAACATATGTAACATTTCAAAATTTGAATACTAAAACAACCAAATCCCACACAATGTTATTGAATGCATTCTAATTTGAAATCATAAATCAAACCTCCAAAGTTTTTTGTGGTGTCTAACCATGACCACACAATTAGTGATCATGCAAACCTTGAGGGTGATTCAAGCACACTATGGTGGCCAAAAAATGTTGTCACAAATATTATTTTTCAAAATTATGCAACTTTCAACTTCCACCAAGCCAATATTAAAAGAGGTTTTCATAAATTATACTCAAAATAAAATAGCTCAATTGTCGAATAATAAAATTATCAAAGGAAACTACTCTTTTTATTAATATTAAATGATTAGAAAAACATTTGTGAAAAAATAGATGTTGTTACAATATACTACAAAGTGCAAATATATTCTTTAAATGATTAAGATAATTGCAAAATTTGATGAAATACTTAATTATATATTGAATATGAATTGATTGTACCATTTCAATTACAATTGAAAAGCTTGACTCACGTGATCTCACAAAAAACATATGGACAAGTTTTTCATTCAAACAAAGATAAGTGTGTTGAAAAAAATTACTTTTCATTTGAAAGATAACAAGAATTACATATCAAAATGCTAGATGAAATCAAATAAAAATTTCCCCCAAAATAATACAAAATGTACCCCAAAAAAATCATTTTCTTGCTTAAAGCAAGCCTCCTATAGTGTACTACCACCCTTGACACAATTTTCCACATGGCCAAAACAACTCGCAAGTTGGTACAAGTAGTTCTTCACACACTTAAATGTCAATAATTTTTTGACACCACCATCGCAAGACCTTAACTAGAACATGTGTTGCAACATGAAAATATTCTTCACATGCTAAATGTGAACGACTATTATCTATATTATGGACATCACTACTACAAGTTTTTAACAAATCTTTGGCTAGAACATGTGTGTGAACATTCTTGGTGCACTACAACAAGAGAACCTAATGTGCGTAACACCACAACACAAGTTGAACATTGGGCTCCCTGCCCATGTACATTTTTTTTAAAAAAACATGCATAATATACTTATTAACCATATATTTGACATTTTTTAGTTGAAACGGATGATCAAATTTCAACAAATGTCACATGGACTCCTAACAAAAAGGACAAATTCCTTGGTCAAAATGGGCGACAAGGTGATAGAAGTTTGGTATTCCTTAAGTAGTTTCAACCCACATATAATCATATAACGTGCACCCAATCAACCCCAAGCAGGGGGTGTAAACATGTAATGGATTTGGTAAATGGGCATGTCATTTTGCATTTGGGAGTTGATATGACAAATGATAGTTGGACAAACCCAAGATTTAAAAGGCATGCAAGGCTCTATATCGTAGGCCCACCAATGCAAAACATAGTTCATTTTACCAAATATTCTAAAAGTGGTTTAACCCAAGGACAATAAGTTTGAATTTGGTCCTTTGTCACGTAGAAACTCCATGGGTAATGAGGTCAAGGGGGTGTGTAGATTACATGATCTCCTAGAAAAAGTTGCATGTGACCTTTTAGTCAAAAAAACTAACTATTCCCAACACTTCAAGGATGAGGTGGCATTTGCATTCCTAGCCAAAATATCAATACACAAGGTCACCATGGTTGATGAAATGAACAATCTTTCTAGGTTGAATGCAATTTTGCATCAAGAAAATATTGGGCAACAAGGTCCATTAATGCCACAATTTAACCCAACTTTTCAAACATTAATTGGGGAGGATAGTATTAGAAGACTAAAAGATTCCTAGATTTAAGTTGAAGAGGATTCAACATAAGTATTAGGCACATCATATGTACATAACTTGTACAACCTGTTGAGCAAAATTTCGTATATGTCATATTTATGAATGGGGTGCAATCATAATACAACGAGCCAAAAATGGTGTTGGACCACAAAGAAAAATAATCAAAATTGGATAAATATTTATGTTTGGCCATTTAAAGCCATGGTAATCATGGCAAGTTATTATTTTTTCATTCATATGAATGTTAAGGAATTCAAACCAAAAATCCATTTGATAAAATTTTAACAACTTAAGTTTTGATTTAAGACCTTCAAAAGTGCACAACAACACGTTTGCAAAGTCAATTTTACAAAGGACTATCAAAGTTATATAATTAAACACATTTGATGGGAAAAAAATTAAGAGGATAAAGACCTATTAACCACATTTTTAAAGCACTCATACCCTAAGATACGTGGAATTCTAAAATTTTAAAAATTCAAAGAACTTTCCAAAATTGATCTAAAATTAAAAATTTTCAAAAGTTCTCTATCGCACATAAATGGGTTTAAATGTACATGATGTGTTAAGAAAAGTTGTAGTTTATTATACAAAAAAACATAAAAATGTAAAAAAATAAAAATGGTTATGATTTGAAATTATTATCATTTTTAAAGAAACATTAAATTTTTAAGGAATCAAGACACTTTCAAAAATTCATATTTATTCAAAAATGATGAAAAAGAAAACATGTCATGTACTTGAATAACTATAAGCATTTATTATAACAAGTTGCAAAAAAATTGTTCCAAAATTCATTCATATGAAAAAAAAACATTTGGGAAAAAGGACATGTTGTACTTTTTTTCAATAATCATGTTGGTTCATTGTATCCCATTTGCACCCAATGGCAAGAAAAATGTTTCCCCAATTATGTAATAGTTGTGATAACTTGTACACAATAAAATAAAAAGTGATTATTTTTCACCTACTAAAATTTTTCCAATGATATTGTGATTAAAAAACTCATAATAACACAACATACATATTTACAACATACTTGTTTGCATTTGTTCAACACTTGATTTCAAATTGAATCAAATTTTAAATCTCAATTACATTAATAAAATGGATAGTTTGAACATTTGGTGAATTTATGATAAACACCAAATAAGGTCTAATATCAAATGGTAGCATATTTATTTTCACAAAAACATATATTTCAGACAAGACATATGGTAAACCCATCCTTGGGTGGTACCATTAAGAACCACCTCAAGGAATGGTTAAATAACCCAAAATGGCCAAATTATTTTTCCTAGGCCCTTTAAATATTTTCATTATTATTATTTTTCATGTTTATCCATTACATACCTTAATATATGGTTGAAGTTTATTTTGGAATATAAAAAAATAGAAACTGTTAAAATTTTGCATTCCTAGTAAAGATTACGCTTTCAAAAATTAATAACTTTAACTTTGGAAATTCATAACTAAATTATATTTATTCAATTAATTGCCTAATAAAAACCTAAAAATAAATAGATTTCAAAAATATCTTAGGAAAAACATTCCCAAAAAACCTTTCAAATCAGGTTTCAAAGTTGTGTTCCTGACCAAAAAGTTCAAGGAAAGGAACTAGTAAGTTACGTTTTTGAAACTTTTTTTAAATGCAATGATTAGGAACATAAAAATACACAATATTTTTGATATTATTGAAATTTCAAAATCTATGGAACCTAATAAATGTACTCATTAAAAAATTTATGAAAAAGAAATTTTAAATGTTTCCTTTAATTTTTTAAAGTTTGATGGGTTCAAGAAAATCAAGGTGTGACATTGCTAATAGTAGCACCCAAGGATGGGTTCGCCTTATATAAACTTATTGATGGGAATCTCAATTAATGTTTTCATTTTGCCAAATGGTTAACCCCCTTAAACAATGTGAAATCGTGACGCCTTAATGAATCTTGACATGGAAACACAACCAATTATGGGATTCATATTTTAAGGTCATTGTCATTTTATGCCTCTCATTAATGTTGATGTCCTTGTCATTAGCATCATTGCATTACTTTTTCAGCTTTGAAATGCCTATCCCATGCAAGGTTATGATGATATTTCACCCCCTTATTTTGTCACAATTCATTGATATCCATGATCCTTTCCATATGTAATTAGTTGTAATTGTGTTTGCCTATGAAAGTCATTATTGCCTTATCAACTAGCCTCTTCTTCTTTTAAGTGACTCATTGTGTGAACAAATTTTGAATAGGCGGATGAAAATGGTCCATGGAAGCAAGGCGAAGGCACATTACAGTGACCCCCTTTGGGGTGTCACATTGTACCACTTTCCAAGGATATGCATGTTTGAGTGTATCCCACTTCAAACTTTTGAAAGAATTTGACAATATTTTTGCATATTATGTTAAAATATAACCTAGGCAATATATTTTTAAAAATGATTTCATTTCATTTTATAAAATGGGAAATTGGAGTATATTTGTGGAAATGAATGTAGTGTATTTGTGTACTCAAAAACACAAATATACTCCAAAAAAAATTTCAATAATTTTTAATCTTTATGAATGTTGAAGGTATATTGAACCATGTCATTTCACATACAATAGAAGAAATCTTGTCCATATTGACCATCATTTTGCAATTACAATGCAATTGTTGTCCAAACCTACCATATTTGCAACTACGATATTTGTAATCCTATGTGTCCATGCAATTGCAAATATATACCACTACATCTGCAACTAAATGATGCACTATAAAAAAACGTGGCTTTTCAAAAGGTCAACTTGATCGAAATGTCCACATTGACCCAAGGGTATGTCCATTTTGATTAAAGGTTTGGGGCATGAAAAACACATGTTACATTTGGCCAGTACATTTGATTAAAGTGACCTTTTTGACTAAGTGCCAAGTTAAAGATTTAAACAAATATCCATCAAAATGGTTGTGGCTTAATCAAATTGGCCACATTGGATGTCCATAGGGTTTAGTCAAATTAATCATCTTGATTTGACCCTTAGTCAAATGAATCATATTCATTTGATGACTTAACTTACTTGTTAAACTTAGGCTACCTACCGAACCTAACATAACTAATAGGTTAGGCTAGGTCTAAACTACCTATTTAACCTAACATAATTAATAGGTTAATAGGTTATTTGTTAAGTAATAACCTAACTAGTAGCCTAGCCTAAACCTATTTAATAGATTACTTAGGACGTAGCCTAGGACTATTAAATAGCCTATAAGTAGCTAGTGTAAGCTTTTAAAGTAGGTTTAGGGTTTAGGATTAATAATGTTAATAATGTTTGAGCATTTATGCATTTTAGTACACATTTTATGAATTTTGAAAATTGTTGGATTATGACAATGTGAAGCCTTTCAAAAGTATGTTTTTAATACATTTAGGATCAAACATCTAAGTGAATGTATCATTGGATGGTACAAAAAGGAACATCACACCTTCATTGTATTATATTTATCAAATTTTAAGAAAATATAAGAAACACTTAAATAAATGTTTCCACCATCATTTTCTTGAATACATTCACTATATTTTATAGACTTTGAAACTTTATCAATATAAAAAATTATTTTGAACTTTGATCAATGTTCTTAATCATTGCATTTAGAAAAAGTTTCATGAATGTAACAATGATTACTTTCCTTGAACTTTGTGGTTATAAATATAATAAAAACAAGTTTTGAGTTTTCTCCTTTTGGATGTAAATTTTGAATGTACTTTTAAAAAATATTTTATTTTATTTTTTGTAAATTAATTGATTGAATAACATTATATGTTTGTAGTGTCCAAATCAACTTCTTTTGCAACTACATTTGTAACAATCCCATGTGTCACTATAATTGCAAGTGTTTTGTGATCACATATGTGATTACATTATAACAAATCTCAATTGTACATGCAACTCCAACTCGCAATTATCACAAGTTTATCAATGAAAAGATTGATTAAAAATGAACATATGTCATCCATTGATGGTTGACAACCAAGCTGCTTTTGTAATTGTATTTGTAACTATACATAAATGACTAGATAACGCATGACATCTAAATTACTATAACAATTCAAAGTTTACAAGTTCATTTTTGGTTAGTTGGTAGGCTAAAAAAACCATAATACCTAACTACTTATTTAAAACCTAAATAGGTAGCTCATCTACTTAGTTAAGTAGGTAGGTAAATAAGCCATCTACCTAGATAACACAACTCCAAAATGTGACATTTATGATTGCATGACTATGTAGTTCAAAAAACCAAGTTGTGTTTGCCATTAATTGCAAATGTGGATGTAGTCCGAAAAACCAATTATGACTGCATCTTCTATGATTGCAATTTTAAAAACATAAATATTTTTAATTTGATAAAATTTATATTGCCACATGTTAATATAAACTTAACTTTTTTTTTTTTTTTAAAATTATGATTTCCCACATGGCAATTTAGAGCTAAATATTGAACTATTTGGCCCAATTATGTGATGCCACATGGCGTGCACTTAAAGTTAAATTTTTAATTATTTGACTTGATTATGTGATGTTATGCAGCATGCACTAAAACTACATTTTGAATTATTTGAACCAATTACGTGATGCCACATGGCATCCAAAGCATAACCTAGGCCACCTACCTTAAAGACCCATAGGTGTGACTAGGTTGTAAATGAAAGGAGTTGAACCTTTCACCTTCAACTTGGGGTTCAAATGCTCAATTGTTGCAACACAAGTTTTTTTATAATAACATCAATTGCCATCAAAATTATAAACCTAGGGCTAACCTTGGGTAGTTATGAATCTAGCCTAGGCTAACCTAGGCTTCCACAAGGTAAAACTAGGTTGATTTAATATTACCTAGGTTAAAATGGGCTAGACCTAGATCATTTAGGTTAAATTTTAAATTTAAGTAGGTTAAACTAATAGAAATCAAGCTAAACACAACTATTTAAGCTAAATTAAGATAAATTATGTTGTTTAGACTAAACTTAGTTAAATTAAGTTAAACTAAGTTACTTTGAATAAATATGGTTAAATTAAGAACTTTAAATTAGACTATTTTGACTAAATTTGCCTAAATTAATCTCACTTAAGTTATTTAGGTTATTTTGATTAAATTAAGTTGTAGTTGGTTATTTGATTATTTTAAATTTGGGTAAACTTGGTTAAAGTAACATTGAACTTGAAAAAACATGGCTAAACTAACATAAATTTGGTTAAAATAATATAAAATTAATTGAACTAAATTAATTTTGGTAAGTTTTTTTTAAGTTTAAATATAGTTAAATTAACATAAATTTAACTACACTGGCTTATTTAAGTTAAATTAAGCTAAACTACATTACTTGGCATAAATTAGGTTAAATTAGACTAAAGTTGATTTTATAACTAAATTAAACTAGAGTAAATATTATTAAAACAAATTAATTTTTCAAATTTTGTTTAATATTGATTAAACAAACAAAAATTTGGTTTAATTAAATTATTCTAAACATGATCAAACACGACTAAATTTGAATAAACAAGGCTAAATTTTGGTAACCTTGGCTAAACTTGGTTCATTTATCATAAATTATGCTAAATTATGGTGTTTAGGTTAAGCTAAGTTAAATTTGACCCAATTTCACTAAATTTGACTAAAATAAATTAATTTTAATTAAACTTGGCTAAATTAGGTGAATGCGACTAAATTAGGGTAAACTTGACAAAACTTGATTAAATTAAACTAAAATTGATTAAACTTGATTGAATTTGATTACTTAGGCTACATTTGGTTAAATTTGGTGAAAATTGGTTAATCCAAACCAAATTAAGCCATGGGGTTAATTAATTATGCCAAATTAAAATGAAATAGGCTCAAATAAAGTTCAAGTATTTGAAAGTAGATGAAATGTTTTTGTAAACATTTGATTTTTTTCAAACACCTCAATATTGATGTGGTGAACATTTTAATATATATTTTTAGTTAATTGAATCTTTTCCATAACTAAAATCATACCTCCCCCCCTAAAAAAATGGCATAATTGTTGGGGATACTTTTGGGGTACTTTTTCAAGTCCAAATGATATGACACAAATTGCTTTGAAAAGCTAGAAGGAGTTTAGAGATGCCCATGAATAAAATTAAAAGTTTCATTTGTTTTGAAATGTTAAAGGAAGGTTAGAAATTTGAAAGATTATTTTTTTGTGTTTTCAAGTAGAAAACAAAGTAACAAGTGTGTACAATATCTTGCACATTGTTAAAATATGTGCAAGCCCCTTCCAACCTACATATCTTCATTTTTTGATCTTTTTTGTTAATGAATTCATTTTTAAAAAAGAAGCATAAACTATCCATTTATTCAGGGTTGTCATAACTTGTTCAAAAGTTTAAACAACACAAGTTGATCATGTTTGCAACTATTAAGCCCATTATTTGTAATCATAATTATAGTCATATTTGTAGTTGTATTTATAGTCACATAGTAGTTATAACCATAATCACTAAAATGATAACGATTGGAAGGCATATATAACTATATGATTACATTTCGATACTAGTTACAAATTGTCTTAATCATAAACATCACGTTTCAGTGTTATGTATAGAATTAAAACTTTAGATATTCAAAAGTTTTACTTTACAACAACATGAATATACATTATGCCAAAATGTGGCACATATATATCTACATTGATGACTAAGTTTGAACTTTGTAATCAAATGTCACCGTGAAGACTACATGCAAATATAGGACCTTGAATCAAACCTATCATTTTCACCATTAGTTATATTATGATCTTTAGTTGTAAATGTCACAATTATAATTGCTAAAGGAAATCAAAAATGCGAATTTTAAAACTTTTGGGCCTTTGATAATGATTGGAGCACTAAATGGGCAAGTTTTAGATCTTTTTCAAGTCAACCATAGAAAGCAGTTTTTGAGATTGACCCTTGGAGGAGTCATTAAGGGAACATATCATGGTTAATTAAGTACCATGTTTGGAAATAAAATTCAAGGACTTCAGTTTTGCCATCTACCAAATATAAATTCTACATGGAATCAATTTACTTCTAAAAATATGAATAATTCATATGGTGGCACTGGTGATTTTTCACATGTGTATGTAATTATGCATCAATACTTTGGTAAATAAAATAAAATGAAAAAAATTAATATATATTTTTTTGCAAATAGTTTGACTTATTTTCTCACATGATTATTTCCTACACATGTGACTTACATTTTGGGCCAAAAAATACTAAGTTTAATGAATATAAACAATCAACCAAATGATTAAAAAAATAGCTTTTTCCCTTGCAACCATTTTAAAATGAATTATGTAACCTTGAATTTTTTGGTACCATGTATGCTCTAATCAAATGCATTTAATAAACATTTTCAAACATAAATGTAATGTATAATAGCCTAAGGTGGAATAATTTATAACAATTTAGGTTAAAATAGCTGAAAATATCCTAAGGTAAAATAGTCTAAAATAACTTAGGGTGTAATAGCTTAAAATAACCAAGAACAACTTAGAATAATAATAAAAATAACCTAGGTTGAAATAGCCTAGAATAACCAAAAATTGCCTAGTGTAGAATAGTTTACAACAACTATGGGTGGAATAATTTTGAATAAATGAGGATGGAATAGCCTAAAATAATTGAAAATAACATAGGATACAATAGCTTAAAATAATTTAAATTGGAATTATTTATAATAGCCAAAAACAACCTAAGGTAGAATAACCTTTTGTGAAATAGACTTTGAATAATTGAAAATAACTTAGGGTAAAATAATTTAAAATAACTTAAAGTGGAATGGCTTATAATAGAGAAAAATAACCTAGGGTAAAATAGTTTAAAATAGCCAAAATTAGAATAGCCTAAAATAATCTAGAATAGATTAAACCACTAGAAAAAAATGTCTTTTTTGACTTGTCATTTACTATTTAAAGTGTTGTTTGCAACGATTTTAGTTGCATTTGTGACTACGTTTACAACTAAAATAGTCACAAATGACACTTGTAGTAGCAAAGGATGTCAAAAAAAAAAGTTTTTATTCAAGTGAAGTGGAATAACCAAGAATAGCCTAAGGTGAAATAACCTAGTAGATAGCTAAAAATAACCTAAAATAGCTTAAGGTGAAATAGCCTAGGACTAGTCTATGAATAGCCCAAGGCTATAATAACTTAAAATAGCTTAAGCTTTAATAATATAGAATAACCTAGTGCTAAGATACACTAGCCTAGGAATAATTCACAACTAACCTATGGTACCCTAAATATCACTAGGATAGCCTACACTAGCCTAAGAATAACATAGGACTAGTCTATAAATATGGTAGCCTTGGAATAGCTACGATTAGCTTAACATCCTAGCTTATGGTAGTTAGGAATAGCCTAGGAATGGTTTAGAATATCTTAGCTAAATGTGAATGGCTCATACTGAGCTAACTACCGTGGTTAGCTATGGGACAGGAACACAGGGTGATTTCCTGTCCACCCATCATCCATCCTGCACGGTGTGCTGGTGGCTGCTGGTTGATTCTGGCAGATGAATGGGAGAGGACCATCAACACAGGTGATTTCATCATTTGGGGGTTCCTTGGCCTGCAGCTCAAGGACCCTTGATCTGGTTTTCCTGGAGTTAAATATGATGATCTCTAACCCACAAAGGTCCCGGCATCCAATTTTGACTGCAAGTCGGGCTTTGCCTGCCCATGTTCAGGCAGTTCCTCTAGGCTTGAAGGCATAGCTTAAAAAAGTGTGGCTTAGCTATGGCATACGCCTCCCTAAAAGGTCTGGCTAGAGTTGGTGCAAGTGCCTTAACTTTTGACTCATGCAGTCTGGAAGTTTAGGGTAAAGACAGAGGCGGTGAGCTTTATTTAGAATAAGGGCCCCAAGTGTGAAGTGGAGCTGATTCCAGTTGAGCTCAAGGCCAAGGGCTTTACCAAGCATAAAGACCTGCTCTGAGTTTTTTTTCATGATAAATGGGGGGGGGGGTACTCAATGGGTATCATGAGGGAAAATTAACAAAAAATGGGGGTAGTGCAATTCTGAAAACAGAATTTGGCTTCACACAAAATATGCAGGGTTAACATGCCCTCCAATTACATACTAAAACAAATGGGAGCAGGTCTTGGGGTTTTCTACGGAATATTGTTTTTGGTCCTAGGGGTTTAAGTAGTTGCATACTTCTGGCATGTTTATGCAATATCAAGTAAAAGTGCAGCACGTGGAGGACATTCAGGTAGATTAGTGCCTAGGGGTAAGAGCATCCACACCACTGCTTAGTATGTGACCCTGCAAAAATATTTCTCATATCCAAATTTAGTTATTTACTTCTTTTCAACCCCACCCATAAAATTGAAACTGGGACTGCAAATAGGTGGGAACTATTAATAGCAAACCAGCTGGACCAATTATTATGTTTGGCCAATCAAAAACAGGGAGCAGCAGACAGGTCATATTTATTACACTCTTCTGTAGCATGGGCACAACTTTGCTATGCCTTTTACTGGCCTCAGCAATGACAGCAAATTTGCAGGAGCAAAACCATTTTCCGGAGCTAAACCAACATATTTTGACTTTTCTTCATCCAATTTTAATGTGGAGGGTCACAAACTGAGCACCAATGGGGATGCTTTGTTCCTAAGATCATCTCCACTGGTGCTCAGTATGTGACTGCAGACAGTAAAATTTATTGTGGAAAAGTCAAAATGTGCCAGTTTAGCTCAGGAAATTTGGTTTTTCTGCCGTGGCTGGTCAAAGGCACAACACGGTTGTGTACCTTCAAAAAAAGAGTGTAATAAATTGGACCTGACTGCAGCTCAGTACTTCTAATTGGTGATTGTAATTATTGGTCCAAGTGGTTTGCTATTAGTAGTTCCCATATACATGCACTTCCAGTTACAGTTTTATTAGTGGGGATGCCAAAAAAAATACAGCTAAACTTAGACATTTAATTTTATTATCCAGAGTGACTTACTGAGCACGGGTGGAAATGCTCTAAGGCTACATAGCTAGGTAGTTTGGAGGTTCAAATCTCAACTGGACCCCCTTCTCCTCATGCTGTGTGAGCCCTGAGGACAGTGAGCTACCCTAGTGGTTAGGGTTTTGAGCCTGTAGCCAGAGTTTCCCATACACCGCCCCCCCCCCCCCCCCCCCCCCCCCGCCCCCAAAAGGGGAAAAAAAGAGAGAGAGACAAAATAAAAAAGTTGTATTACATGGTTGCATTATTTTTCAGTAGGCTAATCAAATTTCTACCAGAATCAGTGGTTTAAGAATTTCCAAAAATTTACATTGACAAAGGAACTGTAGCTGCACAGGACATTGAAAAAGAACCTGAATTACTTGCACATGAAAGACAATAACAGTCTGATGCTGTCTATGGCTTTAACTGAAAGCTGGTTCCTTTTGGGTTGGTTGGGTTGCAAAGACACAACTTTATTTCAAAAAGAATCTGTAGCTTCAAAAGACAACAAACAGAAGAAGGTTGGTTTTCATGTGCACAGTACAGCCTGCAGTTTAGAATACAACCCAGCTCCAACTTTCCTTGTGAACTGACCGTGAAAACATGGGTTTCATGTACAAACTGAAGTTGTGAACTCGTACTCTCCATTGTAAGCTTCGGGAGGCTGTACACTGCAATTTCTTTTTGCAGCTTCGTGCAAGAATACCAAGACAACCTGAAAAGCATTGCATGACAAGAACCATAAACTTTGATGTTGAAGACCAGCTGGTGTCTTGGGTGTAGGGCTCCTAAAAAGTTACAAAGCTCATTCGGAGCTTCAATTGTTGGGGGCACCGTGTGTCAAAATATTTTGTGCACAATATGGATACCTCAAGTTTATTGTTTTCTAGCACTTTGGGTTTCAATTCATTTTAGCTCGCATGTTCAGTAGGCTCGGAAGTTTTGTAAGTTCTAATCAGGTGTTTTTCTCAATAAAAAAATGTTGTAAAATTTCCTTAAGAATGCATTTGTTGCATGCTCATTACATATCTTTAGATGGTGACACTTGTATCTGAAAAGATTATTTGTGCATATGGCTCTTACATTTGTAAAGATCTTCTAGCCATTAGAGATGAGCACCTCAAAATATGGTGTAGGGCCAATGTCAATGCAAAAGATTGTGATCACCTTCGACTTTGATAGCATGTAGTCCAAGCAGCAGTCTTTCAAAAATGTCATTTTTGAAAAGCATTTTGCCACTGGGTGAATTGATTTTCAAAAAGGTGAAAAAAAGTGGTTTCTTGGGTTTTCTAACTGCCAAGTTTTGAGAAAATCAGAAAAGAAAAGAAGAAAATTCTATGCTATGTTTCTTCACATTTTCATAGCCAAATGTGGGTAAATCATCTTATGGATGCTTGTGATTGCAGCTACATCACAAATTTGAAGAGAAAAAAACAACAAAAACTGGTAACTAGCATTGGGTGACAATTTTGGTGACTCCTAGCCATAGGCCTGATGTAATTCAACAATAATGAGTTTTACAAAGAAATAATAAATAGTTCATGGAGTTTTTTCCATGGATTTTTCAAATTTTATTCCTACATGAAAACTTTTGAACAAACCACCTACTAGTCCAAAGCTAATATCATCCATTCAATAAAATGTTAATATCAATCAATTTGGATGATCAACCAAGATACTATTTGAATATATGCTGAAATGTTTTCAAAGATAAAACATTTTAAGGGAACCACCATAGTATAGGGTGTTAAATAATTAATTAATTTTGAAGATTATAGGCTGAAAAACGGAATATTTCAAAACATTCTCTCTCTTTGTTTACCAAAAACATTATTTGAAAAAGTAGATTTGTTTGATAATTTCAACATTTCTACAAACATCATCCAAATTAGTTAGGGTTTAGGGTTCAACATTTCTACAAACATCATCCAAATTAGTTTTGCTGATCACACTTCACTTCAAACGTGGGACACAAACCCCCAACGCTCTTACTTTATGATTACTATATGATTCGGGTCATTTTGTCTTCAAGTTTTTGCAAGCAATATTCTATGAGAATTTGGGTGTCCTTTATTCTTTCAGGCGATTTATGGGTTTTTGACCTGGATGATTTTAGGATAGTGCATATTAGTGCTAAGATTCCAAAGGAAATCTCAACTATTTGTCTTCGGCATTCCAAATTCATAACCTTTTTGCAAGCCTACTTGTAAATCACAAGCTCAGAATAGCCTACAACATAGGAAGAAAAAATTGCCCTTGTAGATAGGCAGGCGAACAATTTATGTTTATAAGAATCAAGAAAATAAAAAAATGATTAATGATTAATCTATATATTAAGATAGATGTTTGTTTGTTTGTTTGTTTGTTTGAATGTGACCATGCCATAACCCTCCATAACCATGAGGCCCCCACTTCACATTTGCTTTGTCGAAAATCCATTGATGAGGTAGTGTGCATGTTTGTCATTTTGCACTTTTTGAACCAATGGAGAAAAACTTGTTGAATATGGAGTGACTTTTTGTCTTTGGAATTTGTTTGAGATGGTTTTTTTACAATTGGGTTTTTTGGAAAACCATATCTCATAGAGCTTCAAAGATGTTTGTTAAAATCTCTTTTTATTGGTTCATAAGTTGTGACAACTGATATGGTAAGGTGAAAAACCATGTAAACATAACTTTTTTTTTCTTCATTTCATGACCTAGCTATGGATTTTTCATAAGAATTTTTAAGTTAAGCCCATTTTTGTCAAAATAATATTGGGATGGATCGCTTTACATCATAATATGCTTGGGCCAACAACAACAAATGGGCTCACTAGTATATGTTGCAATCTATTTTCAACAAATTAGGGCCACATATAATTTGTGGGACTATCTTTCAATTGTTGATTACATGCTCATATTGCCATTAACCACCTTTCAAACAAACATTAGTTAACCAAGATAGGGACCATGTATGTATAAGTTACATACCATGTCAACCATTACAATTGTCAATTGCAAATCCAAGCATTAGGTTTTTGTGATGTGGTATTGTCCAAAACCATAGCCTATGAAGTTTAATTTTATATTTACAAATGTCTAGAGCTTAAATTTAACAATTAGAACATAGTTAAAATTGGGCCACATATTCCTAATGAGCTATGGATCCCATCATAACATAATTTTTAGAACTTATAAACTTATTTTCAAGATTTTCAATCATATGTTCATGTTAGTTGACCATATGGATGTGTGCAAGCACATAGGAAAGAGATTTGAAATACATAATGACTTACATGGGAAGGTGTCCAAATAATGTTTTTATTTTCATTTTGTCCAGTTAATGAGTTTGGTTACCATCTATTCATAGTGAGGTGTCAGGTGGCAAAATTTTCTAAATACTAGTAACTCCAATTGGCTATTCAAAGATTTTTTTTTTTTCAAAGTGGTTATGTTAATTAATCCATGTTCATAACCTTGTGATGAGCATTCAAGGAGTGTTATGTGTTCATGCAATGACAACTTTTTTCACATTTAATTTATGAGGCTACAGAACAAATGCCAAATATGAAGCAACAAATGTCTTAACATGAGAAGTTTTGTGGATACAAACAATTTGAAGAGGTGTGAAAAGATGTGCTTGGGTCCTACCTATTGCTAACATAGGTCCTATTGTGCTAGTTACCATCAAGGCCACCTAAAAAGATTCATTTGTGAGGTAAAAAAAATTTGTCATCCATATGAACAAATGCAACCAATGTTGCAACTAAGAATAGTATTCACAAAGCTCCCAAGAATCTAAAGTCTATGCAAATTATTATTGAAAATAGCATAATAATCTTTTTTTATTCATGCTAATTTTATAATGGTACAGTTTGTGAAGGCTAATTATCTAGGGTTCAATTGAAAACAAGAGCATCACAATAACATTTGTGATTAAGAAACAACCTCAACAAATTGTTTTACATCAAAGGCAAAGTAGGCCAAAAATGAATGCCTCAAATGTGTCACCATGATTCCTTGCAGTTTACACCACAACAAAATAAATACCTACAATTGTTCAAATTATAAAGAAACTAAAATTACTAGTCATAACTTCAACACAATAGCCTCAAAACTAAGAAATTTCAACTTTCAAAATGAACCAAATTCAAATCTAAAAGAATATGCAAAAACCCATTGATGAATGGGTAGTGCTATCAACCTTGACATTTGGGTGTTTGCAAACTTCAACACACGTGCAACAAGTTTTCCTACAACACACATGTCAACAATGTCAACCACATCTTGGATCTAGACCTGCAAGTTTAATAATTAAATGCACATCCATTCATTTCTCATTCAATGCCAATCTTGCACTAAATACAAGATTTTACAACAACAAAAAAACCCAAATTTAGAATGTTGCCATGAAATCATGAAGACACCTAAAACTAAATTACTTGAAGGGGATTTGAACCCCAACCCTAGAAAGGTGTTACCCATTGGAGCTCAAGCATGAATTGCAAAAAAACCCAATCAGAACACACATAAAACAACCATGTATAATCGAATATGAAACACGGGTTGAACTTACTATGAATGTGATTCCCCATCACCACCATTGACAACCATAATCAATTGAAACTCCAATGGACACATAAAAACATAAAATGTGTAGCATAGGGCCAAATCTTGCAAAAAATGGCCTTCATAGGCATTGTAGGTTTCTTTAATAGCTAGATACATCATTGGAGCTCAAGCATGAATTGCAAAAAAACCCAATTAAAACACACATAAAAATACAATGTATAATCAAATACGGTTGAACTTACTACGAGTGTGATTCCCCATCACCACCATTGACAACCATAATCAATTGAAACTCCAATGGACACATAAAATATAAAATGACGCGCTCCCAAGTTACGGGGGTGGAACCCACTTGAGGGTTTCACAAAGTCAAGTTGCGAAAAATTGAACTTGGTAGCACGCTCCCGGCTTCCAACTCTAGAAAGGGGTAGAGGGTCGAGTTGGGAGCCCCAGGATCAGACTAGGAAGAGGGACTAGCTTAGCTCGTGTGAATCTACATCCAAAAACCAACCAAAAACGGGTTAGTTTAGCATTCGGGACACCCTTGGGTGTTGGGACTTGCCACGGGCACTTGGACACACAAGACTCACCACGGCCCGAACTCGGGGGAAGCCACCACCTTCCCCCATATAGTATTCTCTGCGGCTGACCACGGAGGCTACATCCGAATGGCACAAATTCCCGGGACTCCCGAAATGGAGTCCCGAAATTGTCCCGGCGGGACTCCTGGAACTTTGAACCACCATAACTCCCGACTGCAAAGTTGGATCGCAACGAGGTCTAAACCAAAGTTGTAGTTCTCGTCGAGATCTTTTCAACGCCATGTCGCACACTCAAATCGGACGTCGAGAAGAGGTCGATTCTCGACTTTTAGTTGTCGGGAGTCAAATTGCCAATTTAACTCCCGGCCCTTCTTTTGCCCATAACTTGGGCTGCAGATGTCCGAATTGCCAATGCGATGGCATTTTCGATATCTACGTTTCAAGACCTTTCCAATGACACCAAGAACATCCCAATGAGAGGTGTTTTGCCCCTTGCTGTTGAGCTCTGAACATTCGGGAGTCCTGGAGGACTCCAAAACCTCCAACTTTTCCAAGTGTTGGGCTTCACCCCCACACTTGGCCAAAGTGGGGTTGCGACATAAAATGTGTAGCATGGGGCCAAATCTTGCAAAAAATGGCCTTCATAGGCATTGTAGATTTCTTCAATAGCAAAATACAATGTTGGCATAAAACCAACAATTAAAATTGCATTCAAAAGCTATATAAAGCATAAAATCAAATGCTTGTAAAACTAATGGTAAGATTAGATCACATGGCAAACCAAAAAATTATTTAAACTACCATTACGTAATGTTGATGGTTATCCTTCCAAGTGCACATTGTTGTGGAAAATGGGAAGGTTTCCAAGGTGTAAAAAATCTATGCATACATCCGCACAATGAGAACCAAGTGCATAGTCAAACGATTTTGGAATTTTGATTTCATGAAGGAAAATGTTGGAGAAAGTACATTCATCCTCCATGTTGCCCAAGACCATAATTGTGAAAATTTTGGCCATTTTAAACCACTTGGATAGTCAGTGGTTTAAAATCCCATTAGTTCCAAATATTGCCCACAATCTTGTTGTGGGGTTACAATCATGGGGAGGCAATATGGTAGTTTGAGCATGATTTTGCATCGTAAGCTTGAAAAATAAGATTGTTGGTCAAACACAATAAGGTTTATCAATGGCCCAACAACCATTCCAAAATTGCCAATGGGCCTCTAGTGCCCAAAATGTGCTTGCAAAATGGCCATATGACTTGCAAAGGTTATTTCAACCTTTAAAATAAGCCAATACTGAGGGTAAATTACCCCAATAGCATTCAATAGCTCTTATGCATGAAAGCATTTCTCCAACTCCATAATTAAACCTACAACAATTTCAATGCATTGTTACTTCACAACTTCTACACACTTAGACCAAGCTTCCTTACTCACCATACTTGTAATCCTTGTGGTTACATTTGTGGTATGCAGAATGTACAACCTACCTCAAAAATAAAATGCAACATATTGAATTCAAGACAAAAGTTTTATCCACCAAGTCAAAGGTAAATGATCATGGGCATGTTCAACAAGATCATGGAAAATGGTGAAATGTTAAGATAAGAACCTCTTCCTAGGTTCACAATACATTGTCTACATGTTGGATTCACAAATCTTAATAACACCAATACTGAAATCACAAATGAAATTATCTTGTGCTTATGCAAACTTGGACAAGCCTTACATTGATTTTAGTAAAAGTATCTTCACACACAAAGGAGCTTATAATATTTTTTGCAACATCAATGGTGGGATTATTAATAGCCATCTTTATAACTAGAGCCTTGTATTAGCCAAGACCCGCTTGGAAGGTGACAACATAGAAATCGAATAGGTCTTTATGTTCTTCAAGATTTTGTTACCTTTGCTTTCCGAAAATTCAACAAGTTTGATGGCCTCAAGATGCCTCTTAGGCCTATGAACAAACTAATTATAAATGGAAACAAACATAAATTTGATTTTAGAAACCAAATTCAACCCACTCAAGTTGTGAACAACCAAGTTGGTGCAATGATCCATGTAGTGGACATTGCTCACAAATGGAACGTGTTTCTACATGAGTTGAATGGTAACACCACTTTTAACACCATGAAAAACTGTAACCTCGTCCACACCAAAGCAAATTAGTTTCTTAGCAATGTTGACCTCACTCAACCCCCCATACTCAACAAGACTTTGGATTATCAAAAAGGTCAAATTGTTAGCAATAAATCCATCAATCATCCTTTGCAAGTTCAGCAAAATGGGACTCTCTTCCATTCTTTTGTCACATAAACATGAACATACAGCCAACTTTGATTGTTAGTGATGTTGAGTTCATCATAATTCACGAAAATATATTTTAATTTTTGCACATCTTTTGTGGCATGGAAAACAACATCATGCATCATTTATGCCATGTTCCAACATCACAAATTTATAAGCTTCATGGGTTCATTCCAAATTTGTGCAAAATCTATTATTTCATGGGTTCATATTGTTTACACACAAATGTCATGCATTATTTAAACACATAAGTCATGTGCATGACTTTCGTATCTAAATAATACAAATAGACACACAACATTTGTGTCTAAACAATATGAACATGCATATGACATTCATGTCTAAACAATGCACATGACATCGATGTTCAAACAATATAAATAGATGAATGACATTCATGTCTATTTCATACGAACCTATGAAAATAAAATTTCGCAAGACTATTATTACCAAATTGTGACCCATGAAGTTTGTGATGAGCTTGTGGAGTTGCACCAAAGCTTACAAGGATAGTTTGCAAACTTGAAAAACTAGAACAAAAACTTGAAAGTTTCAAATTAGTCATGGGTCTACCTTGTTGTAAAAGATGTCAAATTACAACAAATTAAATATCATCATAAACTCTATGGGACACAATTTGGCAATAATAGTCGTGCAAAATTTGCTTTTCATAAGTTCGTATGGAATAAACACATATGTCATTCATCTACTTGTATTATTTGAACATCAATGTCATGTGCATTGTTTAGACATGAATGTTGTGTGTTTATTTGTATTGTTTACAAACAAAATTCATGCACACAACTTCCGTGTTTAAATAATGCATGACATTCATGTGTAAATAATATGAACCCATGAAATAACAGATTTTGCACAAATTTGGAACAAACCCATGAAACCTATAAATTTGTGATGATATTTTTTCTTCTTCTTTTCTACCTTACCTTCATTATGAAATTGAACAATAATTGTGTTGCACCTTATGGAAGCAACCAACTTCTCATTCTTCACATGTGTGTTAGTAGGACATGAATAAAATTGGCCAACAACAAAACCAAGTTTTACAACAATGCATTTTTTCAACCCATAATGCTTCACCAAATAGTCTAGCTTTGGCACCAAGACTTTTTCCCTCCCCTCAAAAGTAGAATAGACTTTACATCTCACCATCTGCATCTTCTTGTCCTTCTCACAAACTAGTTCTGCCCAATAGAATCTTGTAACCCAATGTTCCTAAAAAACCTAGTTCAATTCCCATTCAGGTTTCCGTCTCTTTCTTTTTGGTTCACCACATTTAGCTTCAACTTCTAGAACATCTATTTCAACAAAAATAGGTTCATGTGAGCCTTTTAAAGTAACTTTTTTACTTTCCCTTTTCTAATGTCAAATGTGGATGTGTCAACAAACTTTCTAGAGTTGTAGTTATTTGAAGTTTTTTATAGTCCCATTTGACAAAGGTACAAATACATATGCATTAAATTTGTCACTAGGGTTTGAAGATTCAAGAGAATCAACAATAGAAAAAAAAATAAAAATTTGAACCATGTTGGAAGTTCCAATGGTGCCATCATTGTGTGTAAACAAACAACTAAACAAGTTTTTTTTCTCAAGCTACTTCTCTCACAAATGTTGTAATTACTAATCAAGCTTTTTTCTCAAGTTATTGATCTCACAAATGTTGTAATAATATCTTCACAAATGCTATAATTATAGATTAAGCTTCTTTTTCAAGTTACTACTGTCACAAATGTTGTAATAGTTTCTCTCACAAAATTTGTTGCAATTATAGATTAAGCTTCTCTCACAAATGTTGCAACAATTTTTCTCACAAATGTTGCAATTACAAATCCTACTTGTTCAAAGACTTCGCTCTCAAGTTGGTTATCTCAAACTCTTACAAATGTTACAATTACAAATTCTAGTTTCAAAGGTGTTGAACAAACGCAATTGGACTTTTATAGACTATCAAAACTCACACATGCTAAAATGCTTAATGTTGCAACATAACAAATATTAGGAAAATTGGATGTAAGTAGGAAATGCTTATTTTGAATCGCATTAAAGCAAATTGGATTGAATTAGATCAAAAGGTCCAACCATTTTGCCCATTGCACACAACGCCACTCCCAAAGTTCTAACATTCAAGAACCACCCACTTGCCATTCAACCACAAAGTACATAAAACAAATGCAGCCCACAATTAATCTTACCTTCAAAGTTGAAACTTGAAATGGGACCAATGCACAAAATATTAAAGTCCATATTCCAAATGCATGCTATAGCTTGATCTTGCTCTTGTCCTCCCATTTTCTCTAATTAGATCATGTTCTTTCTTTGGATAGTACATTAAATCACTAATACAACGATAAACTCATCCTGTTACTAATACTAACATTCAAAATCCAATGTGTGTGCTTGTGGTAATCTCCAAATCATGGCTTTCTGGTGTAGGTGGCAATGACATTTGCTTGAAATAGTTGTAGGTAGCAATGGCACTTGCTTGAAACAACTACATAAGTGAAGGAGTTTGTAGGTTCATCGAACATATGACATCCAAGGGTTTGCATGAATCGATGCGAGCAGCACACATGTTGGACCTTCATCTTACATATGACAATAGTTGGGCATCTTACATGCTCATGTTTGCTCGATTTTGTCCAAATCATGTGGCCAAAATTCCTACATCCCTTTCGCCATGGTTTTGTTTTCTCACTAGTGTGCAAAATTTCGCCCCAAAAAAATAGTGGTTCGTAATCCATACATACACATTGTTGCATACCCAATCGCATACAATAATATATTCGAAATTGTTACCATTTATATTTCTTGTAAATGTAGTGTAAACTACATGGGTTTAGTACTAGGCTAATTGATGCATGTGGCAACATGTTTGATTAAATGATTACTTATCATTGGGATATCTTCAACTACTTAAAAAAATAATTGATCAAACAATGTGAAGTTGAAAGCTAAAAGTGTATTGTGAAATCTAGCAAAAAAGATCACTTTGAAGCTTTGGTTAAGATTTAAAGCTATGGAGATACAATTCATCCAATATGCACCCATTAGTATGATTCACCCATTACAAAGAAGAGGTGGATTACCAAGCATGGAAGTAGGTTTCTAAAGGGAATATGGTACAAGTTTGTAAGTAGGTTGTTAATGAGATTGAACAAGTATTTAGGTAGATACAAAGTGCTCCCATAGATAGACATACTTCTTTTTGTTCGAATAGATTTTCATGAATACCTATGCATGCATCAAACAATACTATTCAATCATTCAACTATAATCAACACATTATCTAGGTTTAAAGGGTCTCGACGCTATTTCAACTAGTGGAATTTAAAACATTTTAAGTAAATGAAATGCATTTGCAATATAAATGAACTTTGGACTTGCCATGTACAACCAAAAATACACATAATATATATGTATGGTTAGGTTGAAGAATAATAGCTTGGGACAATTGTAACATATGTTTCTATGTAGTGCCAACCCAATTGAAGTCATTCAATATCAAATTATGTTTATGGCTTGAGGTATAACATTTGATGGGCTTTAGTTGGTTTTTACTTTTATTTTGTTATGTTCAAACTTTGCTTCTTTGTTTTCTTTTTGGCTCAATCATCCAAAGTAGTTGGAACCTAAAGCATTCCAAATCCTTGGGTGAAAATTGGTCAAATTAATTGCCTTGCTATTTTCTATCATGAATTGATGTAAAATATCACCAAATTTGGAAATATATATAAGATTGTCAAAGTTTAAAATACTCTTGTTTGGTTGACAATTTGCCAATAAATTCTCTTTCTTTGGTACCCTAATTAACAAAATTTCATAGTTTCCATGACATTGATAAGAAAAATAACATATGTAGAATTTGATTTGTCACCTTGTTATTGGAGCATAAATTGGAACATACATTAACTTGGAAGGTGAATTTCATGGTTTATGCATATCACACGTGTTTTTCAAAAGGTGACCAATCTACTTGGGTTTCACATTACTTTGCACTACCAGTGATAATCAATTGACATAACATCAAAATATTAATATATTTTAGAGTTATTTTAAAAATAATTGGTTACCAAAAATTGGTAATTCATGATCATATAGATTGTCCATGAAATCATTTCCACTTCCATTAACTTTGGAGTATGTGATTTAATTTCCACTTGCTAAAATATCAATATTTTAACATTCATGATGTCCTTTTTTATTCTTTTAATTACCTTTAAAAAAAAATTGGGAACCTTTCCAATGTCCCTCAATGTCCTCCTTATGTTTCTCAATGATCCCTAATTCAAAAAATATATAAAATATCTAGTGCCCAAAACATCCCCTATGTATGTTTTGGTGTTCTCCAACATCATATCCAATTTTATGAGTAATAGAATATTTCAAAAAGGAAAACATGGTATATGAATATTTGGGAAACTATTGTATGTATAATGCTAATATATCTAGCTTATAGAAAGTCATAATTTTCCTTCTTTTCTTCTAAATGGAAAATGAAGTCCAAAATTCCATAAGTTATTTAACACAAGAAAAAGACACTTATGTTTTGGATCAAAATTAAAATACAGGCTAAACGTTTGATTACGAAAGTTTTCATTATAAAACTTATTTACCATGTGCTTCTAATCAATGTGTTGATTTAACATTTTCACCATATACAAAAAGATTGAAAATTCTAGGAGAACTAATTTCTCCATGCATTTCTGATAGAGATTATCCCAAGTTTCTTACAATTATATCTTGCTTGATTTCATGTGTACCTCATTTGTTGTGAAGAATTTATTTATGCCATCGAACTTCATAATGAACTTTCAATGTCTTATTCCTATCAAATTAACTTAATTCATTTGCCAAAATGACAAATAGTTTGAATGACAATCTAACATTCTAAGGTTTCAACCATTGTGGGGCAACTCTTTAGTTTTATTAAGAAACTCCAGTTCTGGTTCCACATATTAATGAAATTGGGGATCTGGTTATAAGTTCCACTTCTTTACAAAAAAAGGACACTTCTTGTTCTGATTTTGGTTTGAACCTTTTATTCTAGTCACTTTTTTATTTAAAAAAATTGGGTCTTGTTCCTCACCTAAATAGAACTAGGAACTCAATTCCAAGTCCAGTTTCGTTTTTAAAAAATTAGGTTTTGGTTTCGTAAGTCAAACTCAATTTTGGTTTGGTTTTTATCAATGTTGTGCAATTATTTGAATTTGTCAAGAATCACTAGTTTCAGTTATTTTAATATTTCATAATCACAGAACTACTGGTTATGGTTTTTGGAAAAAAAAATTAGAAGCATAAAAACATCAATCTCGGTTATTTCAAAAACCCTTTAAAAACCCAAAATTTTGAAGAAAAATCCAATAAAAAAATCAAAATTTTGAGGCAGGTTATTTGATTCTTCCAAAATTTTGAGGACCATGGTTATATACCAAAATTGGTTATTTGATTTTGGAGAACCATAATTAAACATTTATCTTTCACAACTTTTGGACACTTTGAAATTATTGATGTGATGTTGTTGATTATAGTAACAAATGTGGACCTGATGCATATTGGGTGCCTTGGGCTTGTAGAATTTAATGTTTTACTTTTAGAAATTTAACAAAGCATAATAAACTCATAATTTCAACGAATCAAAGTGGATACATAAAATCCTATTTATGTTTCTTTTTTCAATTATTTCATATTGAGAATTTGATGAATTTTCAATAAATTAGAAAAATTAGTTGAATTTATGCTAGAAAAACACATTTATCCAAAATTTTCCCAATTTATTGTTGGAGAAATGACAAAATTTGTCTCCTATCATCAAAGTTTTAGACAATTTGTATTATGAAAGATGATTTGATTTGTTGGCTTTTGACATCTATTAGGTAGTGAAATTTTTTGTATTGTCATATGTCATTTGTACTTGAATAAGACACTTGGTTACATGAATTGCTTGGAAGAAACATATACATATGGGTATTCAAGAATAAGCACATACATTGAGGCTATAAATATGCATGAATTATGTTTTATTTGAAAACAAAAGGCAAGAAACAACTTACCAAGGAAATTATATGACCCAACACCCACCAATTCACCATCCATTGGAAACCCATTAGTATGGATGAACCACAACTAAGTTACCAAGGTTCCAACTTTGCAACCTATCCCGGAAACCGTCTTACATCCACCTCACAATATTTAGTTAACCATCTACATGTAAGTGGGTAAGTAGCATAAGTAACTAGGTATGCAATGTAAAGGTGACTACTTAGGTAGGTAAGCTTTAGAATGCACTTGGTGGCTACTAAATAGGTGAAGAGACATGTGGATGGTTGATACATAGCTAATGTGTTGTGGTTAGCTATGGGATGTGAATACAATGAAAAAATGTTTCTTGCCCCTCACATCATTCATCTTGTGTGGTGTGTTGGTGAGTCCAAACACAATAAAAGGAGCCCAGCTCTGAAGGCCAAAGTCCTTTCTAAGATTGTACTTGACATGTGACTCTCATGTGCTGGTCTATTATATCAAATTTTTTTTTTGGTCATATAGTTTCTCAAATCGAATATCAATTTTAATGCCAAATAAGACCCATAATACAAATTATTTATTTATTTTGATATCAAGCCTTATATTATAGTCGAGTGTACAATTTTTTTTTTAACAATGATCACAAATACTGAATTTTTAAATTATTTTTTTGAAAATTAAAATTAACTAAAATGCATGTGAAAAAAGTTTTGAATGATTCAACACATGTGACCCCTTTTTTGTGAAATCGATTAAATTTTAAATAATGTTTTAAAAATATTTATTGCACATTTATAAAGAAAAAAGCTTTTAAAATTTAAAAACACACTTGTTCACATCCTTGTTCTTTAAAACATAACAAAGAGCTCCTGCAACATTATGAACTTGAATCAAATTATTGTGGTTACAATTTGATATTTAATTTTAAAAATAGATTAAAAATCTAAATTATTGTGTTCCCATGATGATTTTTGAAGAAATGTCCATACCCCTTCTAGGTCCTTTTATTATTTTTGGACCCCAGTGGGTGCTACTTCACTCTAGCTGGAAACATGGGAATGTCACAAGTTCCAGCAAACTTCATGTGAGTTCAAGACTGGGGGGGGGTGGGGGATGTGTTCCCTTGGTTCCCAATGTGTTCTTACTATGTTCCCTTTAAGTTCTCAAAGGGTTCCCATCAGGTTTCCAATATGTTCCAAAAGTTCCCAATGTGTTCCCCAACATGTTCTCCATAGCACCTCACTTTTATCCCATATGCTTTGGCAAATGTTGTCCTCCTTTCATCTATATAGCTGGGCCAAAGGGTAGGAACTCTATACTTCAAAATAAAACCTTCTATTTTCAAGAGCCTCCATAGTTTTTTTTTTTTTTTTTTTTTGTGATGGCATGCCAATCAAATTGGCTCATTGTGGAAATTTTTTTTAACTTGGGAGGCACCTCATCTAATTAATAGGAGAGGTGAATAGGAGAGGTAGCTCTAATCAATAAGTTCCTCCAACTCATAATAGGGGTATTAGTCCAGGTTGAAAATGGTGACAAACTATTTTGAAAATAGAAATTTCATGCCAGCCAATGAGAAGGCTCAAGGGGGCTTAGGTTTTTTTCTTTGAAGGTTTGGGGGCCTGGATGGTGGGACTTTTTGTTTTTTGGCTGTTCCCATCAAGTTCCCAAGGTATTCCTTAATATATTCTCAATACCACCTCATATTTTATCCCATACTATTTGCTCATGGTTCAAGTTCCATGTATATAAGTTGGGGGAGGGGTGGAGTGGGGGCGAAAATGAAAAGCATGACAAAGAATGCTTCTGTTTGGGGGAGGAAAGCATGTTTAGGCTTTTATGTTGGTGAGTGTCCCATGTTCCAAAAATATTGGTGATGGGCCAATCAAATGACTCCTTTAAAAAAATAAAAAAAACCGTGGGCACACCCCTCACTAATTAATAGAAGCATGAATAAGCACACCCAGCTAATAGAGAGGTCTTTGGTTGTGCACTTTAGCGGAGTTCAGTTGTTGGTTCATTTTGCATACTCGAAGGTGTGAAAGTACACTACAATGTCATACTAAGAGAATTTGCTCCCATCAAGGTTCATGGGGAGATGTTGGTACTAGCTTTTGATGAGAGACTACTCAGAGAGATTCCTATGAGTGGACCTCCCTCACACTC
>Ga0209611_10002301_pt1 | contig 33502 bp, 23 predicted proteins | sample S1TSphgellanicum_3_FD_187693 | JGI IMG/M metagenome (GOLD analysis project Ga0209611, IMG submission 187693) | Host-associated microbial communities from peat moss isolated from Minnesota, USA - S1T2_Fc - Sphagnum magellanicum MG (SPAdes) (version 2) | ecosystem: Host-associated > Plants > Peat...
TGAACGATGTGTCTTTGGCGTTCTCGCGAACGTAACTAAGGCACTCGTCGGCTTCGCACCACGGGATGGGGGGGTGATTGGGCTACCACATTGGACGCATTAGCTGCATGAGCATCGTGCATCTCCACTAATATTGGAGAATGGCTACGGGACCCATCACGCGTCGAACATGTTCGAAAGCGAGGTTAATCGACGAAGGGTCCGACTTCAAGCTGTTCGCGATCAGGAACTTGATTATCGGACAATTGGTTTGGAGCCCGTGTTGAACGACCGGACACGTCGTGACGCACTCCCAAGTCCCTTGTTGAATCCACTTGAAGGTTCAACTATGTAGAGCTGCGGAAAATGAGGATTTGGGGCTCGCTCCCGATTTCTAGCACTAAAAGGGGATAGAGGGGCCTGCTAGAAGTCCCAGGATTAGATTAGGAAGAGGGACTAGATTATCAAGCTCGAATCTGCATCCAAAACCAACCACAAGAGGGTTAGTTAGTATTTGGGAACACCCTTGGGTGTTGGGACCAGCCATGGGCACTTTCACACACAAGATTCACCACGGCCCGGACTCGGGGGAAGCCACCACCTTCCCCCATATAGTATTTTTTACGTCTCACCGCGGAGGCTACATCCGAATGGCTCTTTTTCCCGGGATTCTCAGGTTGGAGTCCCGAAACTGTCCCGAGTTGGAGTCCCGGGACTTTGGACGGTCATAGCTCCTCGCCCCGAACTCGGATTGGGACTAGGTTTGAACCAAAGTTGTAGCTCTCGTCGAAAGCTTTTCAACGCCATGTCGCACTCCTTCGGGCGACGTCGGGAAAAGGTTGATTCCTGACTTTTGGTGGTCGGGTGTCACAACCCCACTTTGGGGCTAAGTGTGAGAATGCAACTCACACTCCCAAAAGTGGGAAAATGGAGTCCTCCGGGACTCCTGAAAATTTAGAAGACGATTTGAGGGGTCAAATCTCCTTGCCTTGGTGCGTTCTTTATATCAATAGAAAGGTCTTGAAGCGTAGATGCCCAAAATGGCCTCGCATGGGCCATTTGGACATATGCAGCCCAAGTTATGGGCAAAAGAAGGGTTGGGAGTCAAATTGCCAGTTTGACTCCCGACCACTAAAAGTAGGGAATCAACCTCTTCCCGACGTCGCCTCAAGGAGTGCGACACGACGTTGGAAAGTTCTCGACGAGAGTTACAACTTTGGTTTAGACTTCGTCCCAATCCGAGTTCAGGACGAGGAGCTATGACCGTCCAAAGTCCGGGGACTCCAACCCGGGACAGTTTCGTGACTCCAACTTGGGAATCCCGGGAAAAAGAGCCATTTGGATGTAGCCTTGACGGAGAGCTGTAGAGTATACTATATGGGGGAAGGTGGTGGCTTCCCCTGAGTCCGGGCCGTGGTATTGGGTGCTATGCATTAGTTGGACAAATATTACAAATGATATTAAATTTTAGTTGGATGCAATGTACATGAAATCAATCCCAATCTTAATTTCGACCATGCTGTAAACTGGAGCTCACATGAATCCAAAAGATCATTTTGATAACCACGCCAAATGTTTTGTGAAATGAAAGGTTCTTTTTGAAACAAAAAACTGGACAACTTTGGTTGAGCCATTTCAACTCTCCACATGCAGAAAAAGAAAGGACAATTTTTTTATAGTGAAGTTTGAATTCAACCTAGAGCTATGATTCATCATGGTTTCATAGTAGACAAGACTTAATTTGTAAGGGGTATTCATCTGCTTTACACTTTCAACATGAAAATGATAAATTCTTTGATTACAATTATAACTACACTTTCTATGTAACACACACACACAACCTAAAATTCTAAATCCTACTATGTAGACCCCAGAAAAAAAGCTATACATACATATGCTCCTTATATTCACTTACTTTTTGGTTTGGATTAGTGAACCATGGGCTGATCCTTGTCCCACCATTATTCCTTGCTAGGTAGTCTTTTGGGGAAGGCCTTATATAAGCAAAGAGTCCTTCTTGCAAGTAGCACAAAAGTACTGCTTGTTTCTTTGAGGAGAAGGCCTTGAACCCTAAACCCTAAACCTCGCCCTGTTCTCATTTGAGGTCTTAGATGAGATTTTAAAATTTGAATTGATGGGGGCTGTAGGAAATATTTTTTTTTTGCTGGAACACTGTCTATAAATAATAATTACACATTTTGACTGTTATTTTACTGAAGATAATTTTAAAAATAAATTCAAATTATCAAATTCAGTAAATCCCCTTCGTCTGAAAATGTCGAGCTATCTTTATTTGAAATCTCAAATGACATCTTTAAAATAACGTGCACAAGTATTCTACTCAAACCCTATCTATAAATAACAATTACACATTTGATCTGTTACTTTACTCAAGATTTTTTAAAAAAAAACACCAAATTCAATAATCTCATTGGTCTGAAAAAAAATCTTCAAGCCTACATGTACGCCTATTCTATTGAGCATTGAAAAAATATGATCTTTTTCTAGAGCAATTCCATTGGTTCTCCAAAAATTCTCACAAACCTATCAAACCCTATTGGATAGGGTTAATGAAAATATTTATAGACCTCGGTTTTTTCCTTGTTATTTCTCTCATCTCTGTTATTTTTCCAAAGAGGATGTATTTTATAGTTACTTTTTTTTCCTCAATTATTTCGGTTTCTTTTTTTTCTGTTTTGTTCTTGTTTTTTCCCCTTGTCTGCCTTTACTCAATCCAGCCTATCCATCAGAAAAAGATGAATGATGTCCAGACTAGTGTCATGACAGTATCCAGTTTCCACTGTTTAAAAAGGGGTTCAGGTCAGGTTTTTGTGACTCAAACCTGAGTTTACGACTTCTTTTGGAACCAGCACAAGAATCAAACATGGGAAAACACCCAAAACTTGAACTGTGCAAAAGCAATCCTGAAAATAGAGGCATGTTCTTTAAATAAGCAAGTTGGCTTTTAAAAAAAGTTGAAAAGTATGCCCAATTTCAAAGTTAAACATTAATTGTTGAACTCCTCAACTATATAGACCCTGACTTTAATTTGATATAATTTTTTCAATCTATTCAATATCTGACACAGAGAAATTTGTATTGTCTACATGGAACTGGACCCAGTTTTGGGCCCAGAGGTTCTTGAATTTGAAAAAATGTGTTAAAACTCAAATGACAAGGTTTTAAAATAAGAAGAATCGGGCTCAAACCTGCACATGAGGAACCTCCAATTTTTCTAAAGAATCAAAACCCATATTCAAAAGAAGAACTGTAGAACACTGGTCCAAACAAATCATATTTTGACAAGGTTCTTGTTGGACTGCACTTTAGACCATCTATCTAAGAAGCAAGGTAGTTTGATTGTTTTGTACTTATGAGATCCACTGAACCGGGATGCTTCAAATTGCATTCTTGATCTCTTTGGAAAGCTCTTGACAAAGAGGGGTGCATTGGCTTGGTTTCATGGTGTTTGGACTTGAGCTGAAAATTCAAGTAAATTCCTGAAAATCAGGTTTTGAAAGGAAAAATCAGTTGAAAACATGGTAACACTTGGGCCAATGGCATAGGCCACACCAGTTTATCTATGAAGGAAGGGAGTTTGTTTTGTTTTGTAGTTATGAGATCAACCGAACTGGGATGCTTTAGATGGTGTTCTTGATGTCTTTGGAAAGCTCTCCACAAGAAGGGGTGCATGGGCTTGGTTTCATGACATTTGGACTTGTGGTGCAAAAGTTTTCGAATATTGAATAATTTCTTCACTGAAAATTAAATTAAATCATAGCTGAAAATTTCGAAGGAATTGGAATGTACCTTTGGTATTGTTGGAAAGATCTTGATGAGCAGGATTTAATGGAATTTATTTGGTAAGATTTGGATTTAGAATGTGAGAGATATTGATTTTAAAGTGATTTCTGCTACTGAAAATTCAAATAAACTCCAAAAAGCCAGGTTTTGGAAGGAAAAATCAGTTGAGGACATGGTAACACTTGAAGGCTTACCATTCGATTCAAGCATGATTTCCTTTCATATTTGGCTGTTCAAAAAATTGATAGATAGATTGCAAAACAATGTTCACATGTTAAGTTCCCCTATTTTGTAATGGGTACACACTTGGGCCAACAACACAGGCCACACTAGTCATCTTTAACAAAAGTAAGCCTCGGCAAGGTAAGGTAAAAGGTTAACGGGTAATACATTGTCTCCTACCCTTACCTTACCATTACCTTTACCTGATTCGCCCACGCCTACCTTTACCTTTCCCTACCCCTTCAACCGAGTAATTACCCAGTAAAATGTTCGAATTGTATTCTGTGGGACATTTTATTCAAAGATTGACTTGAGAGAACAAGACTCACAATTGTTGGGCTCGTGTAGCTCGTCTTTTGAGAAACCTACAAACAGAATCAAGTAGGTTTGTAGGTTTGAGAACAGACTGTGGCGGACTCAAGCCTGATGGTGGGCTCCTTGCGGACTGACGGTGGACTCCATTAAGGCACCGGGGCCATAATAAATAATTTACCCAGTTACCTGTAATTACCGGGTAATCGGGTAATCCGTTTGGCTTTACCTTTACTCTACCCGCTACCTTACCTGTTGCCTTCCCTTCACCCTTTATCACTAACTTTTACCGTTTTACCAGGTAACAACCGGTTGTCTACCTTACCTTGCCGAGGCCTAAACAAAAGCATGAAAGAACCAGAACCTTGTCCAAAGATTTCTGCATATTTGATAACTTGTTCCTGAAAGATGAAACCCTTACCCCAATGTTCCATAAATTTGATAAAAAGTCTAACCCAAGACTGTAGGTTTCCTTAAAAGGAGAATACTGGCCAACATTGTCACCCAAATCAAAATGACAATGTGGGACAGTGCATTTTCTCATATAAATGCCAAAAGATCCATTAAGTTTACTTTTCTAATTGTTAAGAAATCAGTGAAATACCCATGTCACAAATGTCAGCAAACCCTAGATCACTAGGTATCAGGTTGGTCCTTTGATCTCATGAGAGCTGTTCTTACAAAGGCAGAAAACCGGTTTTGATATGAATACCATTCTCAAAATGGTGAAAATAATGATTTAGAACTGCTGAAACCTGCAATTGTTTCCCATTTGTTCATGAAAACCATAAGCTCTTTCAATTTTTGAAATAACCATAACCAAAGGTTTTAAAATTCCGATTGTTTTCAAATAACCAAAACCAAGGGTCTCTTTGATTTTAAAGATTTCAAAAAAAATGGAACCAAGGTTATTAACAAAATCATATACCCACACAAGTTAATTAGTCCTGTTAAATATAGGTTGCAGGGAACCAAGCTTTTTGGAGCTACAAGCCTCAAGGAAAATGAAATGGTAGGTACCCATTCCTGGCTAAAGTGAACCAGCACTCCCATGGAGGAGGGATGGTGTGTGGATAAGACACACTTTTTCTTTGTATTTACTGTCCCATAGCTAACCATGGTGGTGGTTAGCTTTGTAATAACCATCCACATGTACTATGTAGCTAACTATTTATTTGTAGCTCCGTCAAATGACTTACCTACTTACAAATTCTACTTACCCTCTTTCCTAGACAATTACCCTGGGTAATGTGAGGTGGAAGTAAGGGGTTTAGGCCAGGTGAACGGGCGCCCACATTTCATACCTTCATTGTTTTGAGTGAGACCTCTTACTGGCCATATTAAGCTCAAAAAAGCATTAGATTTGAATTCAGAGACCCTGATCTAGTCTAAGCATGGGAGATTTGTGATATTTAAAAATAATTTAAATGAATTTTGGGATTTTTACCCTGGTACTAACGTGGGTAAGGGTTGACCCAAGGCCGAGGGTTTATAGGATAGATAACCAAGGCGACACCTTGGTAACTCGGTTGAGGTTCATCCACAGATGAGTCACAACAAGTTTCCAGTCGCTGGTGTAACCTGGTGGTTGCTGGGTCAAATAATCCACTCTACTAGATTTAGATAGCTTCCTGCACTATCTAAACTTCACCTAATAATGCGATACCACTCTATCTTTGATACGTAGATAAGTAACTTCCACCTGCTGGTGTTGTTAAATTTAGAACCATTACAATATTAGGGTAAGTACAGCTTGGTACGATTGACAATATACCAAGGAAGGTACAGCTAACTCCCGTTGACACGGGTTCATTCGGGGGTTGGTAGGCTTCTAGTGAGTCGAAAATAGCTTCACGCAAAGTCGCCACTCAAAGAGAATGGTCGATGGCATTTGACTGTGGAGAACCAAGCATCGTGGTCTTTTTATTGATCTCTCTTGAGTCCTACTAGAGAACATAGAAGCCAGCTTTTTTTTATAGCCAAGAAGAGAAATTAAAATTCAAAATTCGTAAAATTAATAAGTGGTTTTGGAGGTTTTATATCGCCAGCCTGCGTGCGTGTGCGCGAGAAACACAGGATCAGGTGCTGGATTTTGGTTTTCGGCGTGTAGTCAAAATATACAAGGCTGAAATTAAAGAATTGTTTGACTTCATATTTGGTGTGTATAGCCAGATTTTAGATAAATTTTCCTGGCGATGATCAACAGTTTTTCTACATCTTCCAAACAAAAATCCTTAAAAAGAGACACTGATAGAACGTAGAGGGATGTGGACTAGGGAGAGTTGAGAACGCGGCAAAAAAAGTTATTGTCTTTCTCTGGCTTGGAAGTTGGAAATGGTTGTAGTGGATATATTAAGTTGTTGATATATTAAGCCACTCGCACAAAGCTGGCGGAGAATTCGGGAACCTACTACTGCACTTGCGACAACTAATAATTAATCCTGGCTTGCCGCTTGCTTTGCGTATCAGCGTGGAATTTGGGCTATGTTGTGCATTGACTTCTGTGCTTTCGGTGCTCACTTCACCCATGCTGGTAACTTGCCTTGTGCTTTCCCTGAAGCTGATGATGCACAGCCAACCCATTAACCCACCAAGCATAGGATTGAAGCCGACCTACCCTTAGCAAACTGGGAAGTAGTAAGAATAGTAAGAACATCTCGAGTGGTAAGTTAGTATATTTTCATGCTGTCATGCTTTTCAGTCTTGTTCTAAATGCTAGTTTTGCTGGGTTGCGTGGTGGTTCCCATTCCATAACTTGCAAGTTTTCTTAGCTACTGCTTACCATTTGGGTATTAGAATGTAAAAAACCCATTACTGAAAGTGACGACATCACGCAGCTCTAGTAAGCCTAATTCTAGCTCACGGATTTTCTCGACCAGGTATATATTTTGCTCTGGAAATAACTGGAAGGAGTTATTCTCTGAAGGTGTCAAAGCCTACTGATCAGTGCGTACTTAACGAAAGAATGACATTGAAACGGGAGGAGGTTTTAGAGAATTGAAAGAGGATTCTAAAGGATTTTACTTGTGAACGCAAAAAATGTTGTTAGGGCGCGTTTACTAGATCTGTGCCTTTGTAGACAGAAGGTCAGGTTGTAAATGTCTTTTCCTATAATACACAAATCCACAATATTTAGAGTCCTGTACTGAACTGTTCCACCTATGATTTCAAAAGAAAGTCTAGTACTATATGGTCCATAACCTTATCAAAGGTTCAGATCCTTCAAGTACAACAGATAGTATGTATGTGACTGTCAAACCTTTATACCCAGTACAGTGTTGGTAGTAAAAGCGTCTACTTGGGGAGCATTAAAAATATCAGAAGTTTTTGTGAATGACCAATCAAAGTCGGCCGTTGCTAAAAAACCTTAATACCTGTTTTTGTGAGCAAATCCTTTCTTGCATGAATACATAATATTATTTTAAGGGCACTGCTGGACTAAATATATTATTTAACTCGAATTATGCACTATATGTCGCTATTGGTGAAACAAGACTCCATTTCAGTGGCTTTCCATTAGGCTATTCTGATCACAACATATTGTGTATTTGATCATAGCAGCCCAATAAAAAGAGAACTTACGGTAACGCTGGATTTTCATGCTGGGCAACATGCTAAAATTGTGCATCATGGGCACATAACACATTTGCTAAATTATTGCCCTTTAACAACTGTGACGCGGTTGCCTGGTCACATCCTACTACGTAGCTTGACGACAAACAGCTGGAGATCGTTCGGAGCTAGCCGCGGGTTGTCCAGGCAATATGGTCAACCTAAGGCATCTAAAAGTTAAATTGTCGCCCACGGTAAAAGTAGAGCTTAATTGTGAAACTTGCAATTAAAACTTTTTGGACATACGCACTGCCTGCTCTAATTTCCAGGAAAATAGAAATTCTCTTCGATCCTCTCTTGGCACCGGCCTGACGTTGAAGCGGGTCCTGCAACCCCACAAAGTGAGCAACCTTAATGCAAAGATAACACACACGATCAATAATTATACACATGTTCAAAAGAATCAATTTCTGGACAGTTTAATTAGTTGGGGCGAAAGAGCGGAGACTGCATTAAAATGGCATATTATTTTCATAAAAACTTCACCTAGTTTAGTGGAGATCAAGTGGTAGATGGGAATCTTAAATATGATCAAGATCGTTATTATCCTCTATATCAATTAAAGGTTCCTTCTAGTTCTCGGGTAGGTGGGGGAAGCCTGGGACGCCTCGACACCATAGAGTCAATGAGCCAGACAGCAGCTCTGATGTGCGTTTGCACTTGCACCTCGATGCCTTAGTGCGGAATTAGAAATTTCAATTAAATGTACTTATCTCGAAATTGAAACTTTGACGATAATTGTTGCGAAATGAGAGCGAAATCCACGATATAAATTTTGGGGTTTGATTTATGATCACCGGGTGGTTAGCCTAATCATAAACTACAGCTTGGTTCTGCAGCAAGGTGCCTAATGATTAAAAATTTTATTTTTTCATTTAGGAAACATAATAATATTTTAGAATTAAGCATTATACTAAATAATGACGCTAGTGTGCTTGAGAGTTTCCTTCAGATTTTCAGCATGGCAGGCATGTATTTTTTAGAGTTTTTTGCAATTTAAAAAAGTAATTAATTAGGTACTACGATAGTTCTAGTTCCGAACAACGAAATTGCTATAGGAATCCATCTAGTAGGCAGGCATAATTTCACAGTTTATTACCATATGTGAGTTGATGAGTTTTGTCACCATGGTCCCAAGAGGATTCCACTATATATTCAACTGTATAGATGAGGACCCCTAGAGCATCTCCAGCAGCGCCCCCTCATTTGGACTGGTATCATTACCCAACCCACCACCTCGCCCATAAACATGAATTTTGAACAGTACTTTACTCAATTTAAGCTAAGTATCGTTACTTGAGACAATCACTGTGACCCACCAATTAGAGGCAGTTGTTTGATCTTATTGTTTGGTCCTATGGCTTTAGTGAAAGAGCTCAATATTCAACGCAAAAGTTCCCTCCAACTTAACGATACAGTCCACTGCTATGCCAGAGATTTTTTACATCGTTGACTCAAATTTCAAACGCAATTAGCACTTGAAATGCAATATTTTTACACCATCAACATGGCACGCCACAAAAATCAAGATGAATAGATTTGTAAGTTCCAACGTTTGTCCCTAATTTAATTTTCAAATCTCGAACTGGATGGACGTTGAAGAAGAAACCAGGTCATCATCAGTCATCGTTTTTTCATTGGTGAATGGATTTATGACGTATTAGGCACGCCGTGAGTCCTTGTCTTCATCCTCATGCCCAAACTAGGCCGAATCAGATTTGTAGCTTACAAAAAATCTAGCATGGTAACAGAAGAAACAGTTCTTGAAGAACAGTGTTTTGCAGCATATTGTCTTAAAGGACTGTGTTCACGTTAGGGGGGTGTTTAGCGTCTGCTAGATTATACTTTAACTTGTAACTGTCATGCGTGATGGACCTATAAAGAAGAGATAATTATCGCTCCAGTAGTTTCTCTTCCAGAATGCACCAACAAAATTTTGGCAAATTGAGCACCTGGAAAGAATTCCTTTGACTTCTTTATCAAAAGCTGCACGTCTCGCACAGGCTATTGATGGTTTTCCATGTTTATCGGGGTGCAGCTTTGCGCCGCGTCAAAATCGTGTGAAGTCAGCGCTTTAGCTCTTGTATAAAACAGTGTCACCATATCTCCATGGTTCACAGTTTCTGCTGGACAAGTTCCTTGTAATCACAGATCTACCAGCTCCGAGATACCAGCTGCAATCTGATTCCACTGCAGCAGCTGCTGCTGCCCTGAACGTGAGCTATCTCATTTGTACACAGAAAGCTCTTACAACGACGTTTACAGTTCCTGAAAAGCTCCAGTTCTTTGGAAATCAAAGATCTAGTGCTGAAGTACTGCCGTTTGGCGACTTATCAGAACTGAAGCTCCGGGTCGCAAAATTATTCCTTCAGAGTTTCAACAGCCTTTACCTGCAGCTACTATCGACGCTCCCACGCAAAGGCGCTTTGAAGAGTTTGTAGAGTACTTGGAAAATGGAGAAAGGAATGCTAGTAGGCGGATTGTTGGTGGTCGTGCTGTGGGGTATGTGTGTAGTTTCATCTGTAGAAGCTGCCGGTGGCAACTTCCAGCAGGGTGGTCCTGGCCGTGCGCCGCAACCAACTTATGGACTCAACTTCTACAGAAAATCGTGTCCGGCCGCAGAAAACATCATCAGATCGGCTGCTATCAAGAAATGGAATAAAGACAAAACCATTACAGCCGGTTTGCTGCGCATGCTCTTCCATGACTGCTTCGTCACGGTAAGTCTATAATGCACTGTAGAGAGCTCTATGTTCATCGGGAGTAGTAGTGTCAAACGCTCTAGATAACCGTGGTTTCTAACTAGTTGGATTCAAGCAGGTGCAATCAAAGATTAGCTGTAGATCACTAATGCATTAAGCTGGAATATCGTGCATGTACAACTCTAACAATTAGTTGTGCTTGCTCTTCTCTATTCCAAAACATCTCTGCAGGGCTGTGATGCGTCGCTTCTGATACTGAGCACACCTGGAAATCAAGCTGAGATTGAAGCGGGCCCCAATCTAACAATTCACGGTCAGGACCTGATTAATACCATCAAGACCCAGCTTGAGGCAGCTTGCCCAGGCGTCGTTTCCTGCGCTGACATCATCGCCCTCGCCACCCGTGAGGTGGTTCTTCTGGTACAAATCTATATACCATTACCACACCAGCTTGCAAGAACTTTGCAGGAACTACTTATAATCCTCCCTAGACTGAAAAGATGAAAGAATAATTAATCTAGATGGAAAGATCTAAGAAAGAGAAGCTCGCCGGGATCCATTCTAAGATGGATAAGACGAAATCTTGTTAAGCTATCTTGATTGTAAACTAACAATCTGAAACTTGCCGGCAATATGCAGGCTGGGGGCCCCTTCATTAATTTCCCCACAGGACGCAGGGACGGAGTCGTGTCACAGGCGTCGGCCGTGAACTTGCCCGGACCCTCTGACACTGTCTCGCAGGCGATTGCAGCTTTCCAGTCGATAGGCCTCAACGTTAACGACCTTGTCACTCTTCTAGGTGAGAATTCCTTCACTGCATACATGTGGATTCATGATACCCTCTCTCTCAACTTTGTCTGAAGCTCCAATATCCCTAGTGCAGAAGGTACGACTACACAGACTGTTATAGTTTGTGTGTATGGCAAGCACTTTGCAAGTCTGATGAAGATCAATAACAGAGCGATCTCAAATGTGAAATTTCCGGTTGCATGTATGGTGGACGCAGGGGCTCATACGGTGGGAGTTGCGCACTGTTTGTTTTTCTCGGACCGACTTTACAACTTCCAAGGAACTGGACGTCCGGACCCCACCATAGCTCCATCTCTGCTGAATTCCTTGAAGGCTCAGTGCCCTCAAAGTGCGACCGGCGCCTTGGGCAACCCGGTGGCGCTCGACCAAGGCACCCCCTTCCGTGTCGACACCAGCTACTTCCAACAGCTCGGGTTGAACCATGGCATTCTGCAAATCGATCAAGAGCTTACTCACGACCGGAGAACTTCGGGGTTGGTGAGGTCATTCACGCCTTCTCAGGGCGGCAGAAGTGGTTTCAGCGGTGGCCAGTGGGGACCCAGCTTCGCACGCTCTATGGTGAAGCTCGGCAACGTCGGGGTTTTGACAGGCAATAAGGGACAGATTCGACACACTTGTGGTGCAATCAATCACTAGACCTTGAGCGGCTCTTCTAGATCTCGAGAAATTTTTAACTTAGTACAGTGGTCTGAGTTCGCAAACACAGATTGATTCAGAGGTTTGCAGCTAGCTAGCTACCAACTACTGTTGCAAGCTCAGTGGAAATGGTTGAGCTCAGTTGGAATTTAGGTTTTCAATAAGCTGGTCGTGAAGTAGGGACAGTCCAGCGAGGGTTAGAGACCTTTGTCTGGCTGTTGCAAACCACATGAATGTAGATACGAGTTCTCAATTGATTGTCTGAGTCACATTTGAACAATAAAACGAATAGCTGCAAAAATCTGCACTACGTTCCTACCACCCATGATTTCATGCGCGAAACTAGTCCACATATATGGATCCTGCAGGATTATCTATGAAGGTAGTTTGTTTGTTTTGATTGTCATGTTGAGTATCTTCCAAACCCTAGTGAATTTTGTTTATACACTCTTGGTGGTGCCTTTTGAAAGCCCTTGATGAGTAGGGGCGCACAGAGACGTTGGTTTCACAATGTCTCCACCATATGAGTTATTGAGTATTGAACAATTATTTCATTGAAAATTCATCTAAATCAAAACTGAAAATCATAAGGGAATTTGGGCGTGCTCTTGGTATTGTTGGAAAGTCTCTAAGTAAGTAGGATTTAATGAAGGTGATCTTATTCAGATAAGGTGTGAAAATATTGAATTTTGAGTTTATTTGTCATTGAAAATTCAATTAGATTAAAGACATGGTTTTGGAAGGAAAAACTAGTTGAGTGACTAGTTCACATTTAGGCCAACGCCATTGGTTACACTATCCATCTATGAAGCAAGGTAGATTGTTTTGTTTTGTCAAGCTAAGATCTCCCAAACCAACCATGGGGCTGCTCTTGATATCTTCGGAAAGCTCTCAATGAGTAGGGGTGCATTGACTTGGTTTGAACCGTTTGGAGTTACGGTGTGGAAGCTATTGATTAGTGAACCATTTTCTCAATGAAAATTAAATGAATTCGAAACTGAAAATTTTATTGGAATTTGGGGGCGTTCTTGGTATTGTTTGTTGGAAAGCCCTTGGCAAGTCAGATTTAATAAAGTTTATTTCACAATTTTCAGAGCTAAGGTGTGCAAGATATTGATTTTGAGTGGATTCTTGCTTTCAAATGCAGTTCCTGAAGGTACAGAGCAAGGAATGAAGAGCTTGGTTGAGGATCATGTGAGTTTGGATCGCCCTGGTTTCCTCACAGATTGAACAACCTTGGTTTTGAAATACTTCCCCAGTAAAGAAGAGATAGCTGCTCATTTACTGCCTCCTGACACTAGAAATGATCTCAGTCGATAGGCAAGCATTTGTGTGAAGAAGAACGCCGGCATTTTCTCACAGCAGTTTCACAATATAATTGATCAAAGAATGCTCACAACTGGGTGCACTGATTGAGCCTCATAGAGTAGCTCCACCGGTGCTCAGTATGTGACCTTGCAAAAACATTTCTCGCGTCCAAGATTAGTTATGAATACCTTTTTTTTTCCAACCCCACCCATAAAACTATAACTGGAACTGCAAACATGTGCGAGACTACTGATAGCAACCCATTCGGATCAACGAAACTATATGGCCAATCAAGACCAGGTGTTAGGCTCTTCTGTGCCTTTTACCAACCTAAGCATCTTGCGGAAAAAGGCTGGGCCAAAACTACCCCGCATGTTTTGACTTTTCTTTATGCAATTTTCTTTAGCTGGGCCATATTGAGCACTGGTGGAGCTGCTGTTATAAGCTGGGCTTTCGAGTGGCATGCAACATTTCTTTGATCACGACAGTTGCACCATTACCCCCCGTGACTCATGTAACTTCATCTGCAACTTAGGCTGACTGGTAGATAGCAGCTCCAGGGATTTAGGGTAGCCATAATTTACAACACCCACAACCTATTAAACAAAAATGTAGACAGCCTAAGAGAAGACTTGAACGCTATAATTGCCGGCGGGTAATTAGCGGCCTTGCAGTTGTATGTTCAATTTAGGGTTTTGATGTGCATAATGCAGATGACCCAGATGAAGAAATACATGCACTCTAGCACCACAATGGGGTTCATTTTGTCATAATCATTTTTTTATGGACTAATTCTCTGGCTATACAAGACTTTTTTTAATGGCATCAAGGGTATTGATAGCATATTTGGCTATGGTATTTAAGATGGTACGAGAATTGCCTTTGGGTGTTTGAGAATGGCGACATTGAGATTTGTCTGTTCAACGTGTGGCCATGTTTACATATTTGGGACAAACCAGAATACAAGCCTCAAGGTGGACTTTTTGCTTACATATTAAATTATTGACAATAAAGGAGTACTACACTCAGATAAACATCACCCAAAATCTCAACTTTCAAAACATGCAACCCAACACCCACATAACTTGAAAAGTGATTGGCTATCATAACCACATCTGCAACTTTTACCTACTTCCACATAATTCATCCAAAATTTATACTTTGATTTCTGGAAAAAATAATACAAACATTTGAAAAGAAACATATATCCTCACGACTTACAAGATGCAAATGGCAACTGAAAGGAAAAATTCGTGTGGTTGTAAATAAATCTAACAATTTGTGTGGTATTCAATGTAGACTTTCTTCCATGATGCAATGGTTGCATCGTATGAAAAATTAGTGACATTGTAAAAATTTTGAGTGAATATGGACATACACAAATCAAAACAAGTGATCAATTGTGCAATTTATTCTTCGTGAAAGTTAAGTTGTTGGTCTTTTCATTTTTCAACTGAACCCAAAACTTGCACCATAATTATTTCAACAGTCTTCATGTAGTCATTTAATTTAAGGACCAAAAGTGGAGAAGAGTAGATCTTCAACCACATTTGAATGATGAAATTCACATTTGATGGTTCCCACATAATTACTTACATATCAAGTTGTCTGCATTCAAAAGCCAAAGAGTTATGACATAGAATATAACCATATTTTGATCCAAATGTGGGAGGACTTAGTTCCTAATAACATTTTCTTCACACAACCAATACTGTGTGTACATCATACCAAGAATTGACATGATTTGCACACAAAAAAAAACTTACAAGACAACTAAACATACAAGGATACAATCAAAGTTTGTGCATTGAGTTGTTGTAGGTGTTGGATGAAATGTCAAATGTGGATGGTGCACATGTAATGTTGTTGCAAGAACCCAATTATGCAACTATTTTTGAAAAAATTAGCATCTTACCTTTGAGGATTCTATTTCTTCAACCCCCACCAACACCTATGTCTTTTCTTCTTACTCATTTGAAGATTGATCAAGGACTTTAGCTTGCATGATCAAGAAAGAAATGTTCTATGACCTATCCAAATTATTTAAGATGTATCAATTTTTTGTCACAAGATCATCTTTTTCAATACTCCTTTACCTAGTCCTACTTTATCATACCCAAGACACAAATTGAATGATATTGATGGAATCTTGAATTGTGATTGTCTAAGATAGTGTATTGTAAAACATTTGACATTATTTATTCATTTATATTTATGGGGATCAAAATATAGAGAAAAAAGGACTTCATTAATGACTAGGTCCTTTAATCTTTAAACATGCAATTTTCATCATTTCTATCATGAGATTGATCATTTATATTCACATGAACATAAGCACTATCAAAACCTCCACAATGATGAAGCCTATAGATACGACTAACAATGGCTAAACCTAAATGCCAAGTATAATAGCAAGTAAAAATTACCATTAGAATTGTGTGAAACCTAGGTGAGGGGCAATTGTTCACGACAATGTGAACAGACAGCCAAAAAAAAAAAAAAAAAAAAGAAAAAAGAACTCGATGAAAGAAAAATTGTCATATGAACTCACTGAAAGCAAAATCATCATACTTGCAAAAAAAATTTAACATAGAGTCAAGGCTTAGTTGTTGCATTTTTAAAAAACTTTGTACTTACACAACTTGAGAAGATGAACCTATTTAAAAGTGTCGGCAGCCCAGTCTAAGTTCAAAGTTCAAATTCATATAGAAGCAATACCACAATATAAATCCAAATCCAAATTCAACAAAATTTAAACTCTTTATCCAAATACCCTAAAAACATAACTTAGAACCTGGACCTGAACTTGCCAACATGTGTCATTATCTAATGTAAAACACCAATACAATTCAACTTTTAAAAACACAATTGTGATTGAATTTCAGAGGACTTATGGACAAAGTTACTCACAAAAATGATGAACCTTACCCATATGACGGCTCATCTGTTGAGGCAGAAAGTTTACTAAGGCACCCTCCACATAGCACTGGAAAAATTCTACTTGTTCTTTACATGAAGGTCAGAAACAGGACTGGAGTTTGCATCTAGATTTGAGAAAGCAAATATATTCTCAGTTCTATTTCTTAAAAACCATTTCTTAAAGTAATATGCCACCTTGAAAGTGATTTTTTTATTCCGCCTCCTCGTTTGCATTGTGATCTTCTTTTAGCAAGTATTAATTTTCCACTTTCTTAGCTTTTTTTCTGGACATATTTTTTGAGCTTTTTCATTAGTGCACTGTGAAGTGGTTCTAACATCAAACCTTGAACCGTCCTCCGCTCGATCTTCTACAAGAAACAACGCCGGGGACTTGGATCGATAATAGGGAATGGTTTGCTTGTACTAAAAATGCGCGTGGAATGCTAGTTGTTGTTTTATTTATATTAGTCAGCAGAGTAATTCATTTTAGTGATCCTGCTGTTGATTGGAGCCCGAATCGCGACTGTCTTCTCATCTGATCCTCAATTGTACTTTATTACGCACGGCAATTGAACCATGTTCACGATGAAATGTTGTATTTCTCTATTAGCAATTGTTTGGTGGCAACTGCAAGTTGAACTTGAGATTGTTTCCTTGACTTGATGTTGCTTGTTGATTGGATCGGGCGTTTGACTTCTGTTTTTCGTCCTTTGGAAGTTTGTATTGAGCAATTTGCCACTATTTCGACCGATTCTAGGTCTAGGAATTTAGGGGTCACCGTTGGCTGATCAATGAAGTTTTATCATCTTCCACAACTCTTCAGCGAAATTGCTCCTACAGAAGGCCTATCCAAATCCTCTAACATATAAAATCCCCTTGCAGTTGTAGAATCTCCAGATCAGTTTTTGCAATATGTTGTAGAGTAATGACTATTAAGAACATTTGCAACAAATCTTAGCTCGAAAATTGAGGAAAGTTTTGGAGATTTGTTTTTGGGAAGAATCTAGTTGGGAGATGGAAGATTTTTGAGGCTAAAACCAAATAAAGTTGGAGTAAGGTCTGGTCTCTCAGATGATTGACACTCTTATCTCTTTGTTGGTTGTTGCGACAAAATGCTGAGATGACAATTTAGTTGCTCATAGCCTGGTGCAGTCAAACCTCAAGATAAATCAATTGAAAATGTTTAAACATCAAACCGGCTAATGCAATGAATTCAGCAGTGCATGAGCTAGTAAGAAGCTGGTGTGCTGATGTTAGGTTTGGGCTCATGACTAAGGCTGAAGCATGAGAAAGAAAGCAAGTCAAAAAACATCTGAGTATTATGAGAAAGTAAGCTAACTGAATGGGTAACAAACACAACAACTAGACCCTCGATTTGATAGTTTCATATTTAAAAGCCTGTTGAAAACTTTCAAAAAATTTAGTTTTGAAATAGTTTGCAATTTAAGTTGAACAAGCTAGGGGTTGTCCAAAGCCAATTAGCTTCAAATGTGCACATTGAACTTCAACCACGGGTATCAAACAAGCTTGTGACTCATTTCAAGCTTAGATTCAAGCTGCTGCTAGAGTTTTTTTGCTTTCTGAAGAGAAAACATCTCAATCAATGCAGCTAGGTCAAATTCCACTGTTGATATCTCAATTGAACTTCGAATGAATGTCAATTTACGAGCTTGCAACTCATTTTCAAGTTGCTACACTCTTAAGAGAAAAACATCTCAATCAAATCAAAGCAGCTGGGTCAAATTCCACTCGCGATATCTCAGTTGAGGGGGCAAGAACAACCACTTGCCGAAACGCAAGAGCTTTTAGAAAAGGAATCCAGAGACGACTTAGAAATTTGGGCTCAACTCTTAAATCACGATTTTTTTTGCAACTTTGAGTGTGCAAATGTTGCTCGGTTTTTGTGTATTATACAAGCTGTGTCAGAGTTGAAGAGATCACATCTATGCCAAACAACTCGTGGTAAAGTTGTTCAACTGGATATCAGTTTTGTGAACAAGCTCAACATTTAGAATCATCTTCAGAGGATAGATCATCTTCACTGTCACTAGCTACAGCGTGCTGTCTTTTAAGCTGCTGTTCAACACATCGTCTACGTAACTTAGAATACTTTTGCCGATGTCGTTGAGGAGTGCTATAGAGATCACTATAATTATTACTACGTCGTCGTGTTCTCGTATCGGCAGATGCATAGTCGTCGTGATGATCGCCACTAGACTTGTTCTCGGTGTCACTTTCCTCTTGTTCAGAAATTTTCCTATCCCTTTTGCAGTGTGGACGTTGAGGTTCATGAGCAGAAGCCCTGGACATCATGCCTAATCTTGATACAGACTTTGTGGTTTGGTGAATCGTCTTGCCGCTGGTATTATTGCAAAGATATGATCGACTTGTCTTGGCGTTGGGATGGTGATGATGCAATGCGGCCTTGCCGTATGAGTTTCGACTCGCCGTCTTCAAGGTGTTGTTGCTGCTCTGATAATACGGAGCCAACTTGCTGTTGCGACTGGTTTTCTTGCCGCTGGATTGATTCGTCTTGCTACGTGATGGCGGCATCCCATGATGATTTGACATTGACTTCAATCCGCCTTTGAATTTGGAGTCCCTTATCGTCGGACCTTTCCCGGGTACAGCATCCTTCAAGAAGGGTTGAAGGATTTGACGCTTTTTGCGTTTGATTTTGCAGCGTCCGTCTATCTTCTTGCCCAATCTTTTGTCTCGCAGTGACGTCGGGTGGCGAGTTTTGTGAATGCGTCGCTTGGATTTCCGTCGTCCTCCTCGTACAGTAGGAGGAAAACAGCCACTACTTCTTCTACTACTATTGCCGCCAGCAGAAGATTTGTTTGTGGCAGATCTTAGCTGATACCTTCCCCGTGTTGGTCTCTGCATAGCCGCCTTCAAGCGTAAGCCTACAGACTTCTTCCTGTTCATAGGAATCTTGGTCATGTATTTTGCCTCCAAGAACTTGAAAATCTCCGCTTGGGTTGATCCCGGTCTATCCTTGAGTGTGACCAAGGCGTCATCCGTTAGAGTATCTAATGGCTGGCTAGACTTCTGAGCATGATCGCTGGAGGAGTTCCCCATTACAAGCCTGTACTAAGGACTTGAATTTTTTTCAAACCCTGACTCAGGATTCTTACACAATTCAGCCTGTGAAATAGCTGCTTCCTTTTCCTTCAGCTTCAAAGATCAAACCAAAAACAGCCTGATAAAAAACGTAGGGAAAAACCTTGTGTCCCTCCTTTGCAAATTGAGCCTCCAGATCATTCCCTAGACAACAAATCTATAAACCTTTTTGTCATTCCAAGATGCAGTTTGTCCTTGAAATTCCTTTCAGAACCTTGGAAAGCTTAAATAGAACACCACAGAGATAAGGACTCAGGTTTTTGGCTTGAAATTTTAGCTCATGAACTTGGGCTTTTCACCCATACTCATATGAATGAGGTTGCACCAATCTGCTTTGTTTGCTTGCCAGGCACAAAGTTCCAATCAGCCATCACTCTGGATGGTGTTCCCTGGGGATCATTCCTCCTTGTGTCCATGCAATGAAAACCTTCCTTCCTGCCTCATCAAGATCAGTGCAACCAAGAGACATTGGCCTCAGACCACTAGAATCCAAAACCAAAGATAATTTGCATGACATGGTGAAGAATGTACCAAGAGGTGCCAAAGATGTATTATCCGGTTTGATGTTCTCATGACCCTTGGAATCTTATGCTGACTTTGGGGTTTGAGAGGTTTTGTTTTGAACTTCAAATCATTTTGCTTCTTCTAGTGGCTGCACTGGAACCCTTCAATTGGTGCCCTTCAACTCAATTTAAGCCAGTTAGTTACCATCCAGCAGATAAGAGACACAACTGTTGTAACTCCATCAAGGTGGTGACATTTTGACACTAGAGGTGATTTCCTTTATGCTTCTTATCTTCTCTACTCCTCCACAGAATGCAATTTGTAGTGTATCTCTGTACATAGAAAAACTTGGTTCCACACATGTATGGTGACTATGCAGATGCATCTCTGGCAATTTGTGCACAAGCCGGATGATCATGATCTCATTGTTGAAGATCTCAGTAGCTCGATTGCGGATGCCAAATTGGAAGGAAATCTGCTGGCCACAGGCAATCTTCTGCCAGCTTATGAAGATTCATCATAAACACTCTGAGAGCGTGTGCTGTGATGTGATTGATGGTGAACATTATTAAACCACTCATGTGCAGTGACAGCACCAAATCTTGTCCAGGACATGCCCTCTGATGTTGCACGCAAGAACTTTTTATTAAGTGAGAATCTTTTATACACATTTCCTTGGTGTCTTTCTTGTAGGCAACCCACATTTTGGTTGTGAAAAACTGATACTATATACCATGTTGGAGTCTTTGGATTCTCTGGCTTCAACTGACAGGAACAGGATGTCTTGAAGTCTGCAACATCTTTTAATTGGGAACTGCCAATGATTCTACATTACCGAATTTTCATATTACCAGCCACACCACTTAGATGGGATTTAAGAGCCTTAGGGTTTGCCCACTGTGAATTTGTATATGCGTCATCCTCATCTAGGGCCAATGTCTGCCATCACAATTACCACGCACAGGATTTTCAGAACTCAACATCATCACAACTCTACATAGCGGCAGCAAATCCATGAAAATGTTTGTGGTGGCAGTTCATGTGTGACTCCAACAACTAAGAACCAGAGACCTCCTAACCAGGGAGAGCCTTTTCAGTGAACTAGAATTGTCTCTGGGCACAAAAAGCTTGGGATAATACTGTCACATGTTGATTTTACTCCTCTTGCTAAGCACTTGACCAAAACTTGAAAGTGAAAGAGCTTGAAAGTGAATGAGATGTAAGAAGGTGGGGTATCCATGATGTGAAATGATTTGGGAATCTGTGAAAGATTTTATCTTTCTTAGGATTATGTCACCTTCTGCTGTTCTTGTTGCCTATAGTGCCATGCCAACATTGCCTTGTGCGTCTCAGCATCAATAGGCTGCCATCCATCCACCAAGAAATACGACAATCCTCACCAGCGTCAGATACTTTGCTTGATTGGTTAAGCCTATCAAGCAAGCTCAAAAGCACTTCAGACCTAGATACATGAGCAACCTGGAATGTCTTCCAATACACCTAAGAAATTACATCATAGAAACTTACTGGTTCACGGGGAGGACAGCCTTGTCCTTTGTCCTGCAACTTAACAATAACCTGCCAATCCTCCAATGTCCTCAGTTTGAATAGAATTCATGGAGTGTTTGTAATACAATGACATGACTCAGGTCAGAGATGCAATGCCCTTAAAGCTAAAGCAAGCATTTTCTCCACCAAATAGATGTTGTGAACAATGGGGAACAGATATGTGTAGTTTGTGACCAAGTGGCATTTGGGCAGGTATACCTTGGTCTTCTCATTTTTGCCAATGTGATCCTGTAAGCACTTGTTACGCATCAGCTCCTTTCCTGCCCACCAGATGTGTGCTGTGTCTGGATCCAAGGACTCTGGCACTGTATAAATCACAAATGCACTAGTAACTCAACCATAGGGCTGAACTCCTTCGTCTCATCCTCATGATCAATCTCTAAACTTCCAACATCATGAATCAGTTGTAATTTTGTCATAGTAAAAGACTTCAGCACAATTGTAGCTGCTGCATATATCCTTCATCAAACACTTTCGGATCTTTTGTCACAAAAGTTTTATCATCTTTGTGTACAAATGAGAGCACTGCGCATGTTGTGAAACAATCCCTAGACTTTCTGTGTGGAAGGGGAAAAGCATGCACACATTTTGCAGTGCCTACAACCGCTAGCTGGACAGGATCATATGAAGGGAGCCCCATTGGGTAGCATATCATGATGGAACCCCGAATAGTCTGGATTGCATCTTTCAGCATCATTGCTGTCAGAGGCACTTTGTACGTCACTTGTTCCTGCAACATGAAAAGCTCTGTATTTGATAATCATCACTCCTGCAATGATGTTGAAATCATAATAGAACAAGCTTGAATCCATCCCAGTAGGAACCTGAAATTCAGCTTGAAAGGGTTGAAATAAAACCTTAGAGACCATTGCAATTGCGTCCTCAACTGCTTTGATAATCACATTTGATACTTGTGGATCACAAGCTGCCAGAAAAAAAACCATTTTGCATGACATTGTGACTCAAACATAAAATGCAAAAGACTGAAAAACATGGAAGAGCAACAAACCCTAATTTTCTTTGATAATCACATTTGATACTTGTGGATCACAAGCTGCCAGGAAAATAATAATTTTGCATGAGATTGTGACACAAACATAAAAATACAAAAGATTGCAAAACACGGAAGAGCACCAGCCCCTGGTTTTCTTTCTTGTGTGCAGTTTTAGAGGTTGAAGAAAAAAGTTGGACTTTGCAACATATTGTGTGATTTTTTTGGGGCTACCTTCTCCAGTTCGGTGGCCTGAAGGATCTCGACAGTAGAAAGGGCCTCGAGGTTTCTTGTTGGCCGATTCTTCATCATCATCACTGTCGTCTTCATCACTTTCTCGTGGAGCTTTGAAAGGCCCATGGATTGCAAGCTGCTTCCCTTCTTCCTTGAGACTTAAGATCCGCACTTGCAGATTATTCACCACCACCAATTCTCTCAGGATGGCATCCACAGATTCTTTTCCTGAAGCTTCGTACAGAAACTGCCGATCATCTTTCTGCTTCACGTGCAACAACACCATTGCTAATCAATCGGCCCTGTTACCCACAAGAAACCCGCAAGAAAGAAACCCTAAAAACCAATACAACACAAAACCCCAAGTCAGCAGATTGTTTTGATATGGTTCCAAAAGAAGTCTCTGAATTTCTTTCACAACAAATGAGCTCTTGGGTTTCTCCTCCTGCTGGAAAAGAATTTGAGCAAAAACAATTACTGTATATGTACAGAACAAAATGTCATAACAAGACCATAAGACACAAAACTCTGTCAGATCATGAGTTCCAAATCCGCATACCAAATCCAATACCCAAAACCCAGATGAGTGAATTTACTTCATGGATCCATCATCAAACCTGATTTTTAAGAAAATCTTTTGCAAATCTCAATCCGTTCACAATTCTCAAGTTCTGCTCTGGTGCAAAAGTGTCATCAAAATACATGACCAAACACAAACACAAACCTTCACCATATCCTAAAAAACAAAATTCTTCTGGTTTTTTTCTTCTTTTTTTTTTTTTTTTTGGGTGTGTTTTTAGGAGGGTTTCCAATGCCAAAAACTTTCCCCACAATCGATGCAATACTCTTGAGCAGAATTTTGGACAAATTTGTCGTCCTTCGAGAGATGCATGAGGAGTCAGTTACAGAGGAGGTACTAGACAGTTGTTGCGTACTACTCTGTGGACGCCGTTCCGGCAGGTTCTACCGGGTTCTCTACCAGGGCCTATTCCACAGCGGAATCGGCGTTCTCCACCGTTGTTACAACACTTTTGGTGACTAGGAGGGGTTTTGGGTGGAATTCTGTGATCAACACTAATTATATTATTTTCAAAAATGTTGAAATTTTCAAAAAAATAAAATAAATTTCCAGAAATATTTTTTTGGAAGGAAAATAAAGGACTTGATGGAATATTTGGGACTATATCATTTGTTGAAATGAATTTATCAAAATTAATTAATTATTTGACAAACATGTTTCAAATTGGTCCATGTACTAGGGTAGTACCTACTTGGCGAATTTCTTGAATAAAAGATATATTCAATTTTTTTTATTGATTGCCAAATCAACAAGATTGGAAGAAATTCACATAAATATTGAATGTATTTTTTTCATCCTTTTGTGTTAAGAATTGTCATATTCAACATTTAGTGGGCCTTTGCACAACAATCCAACAATTAATTGCCTTTGAGAATTGCCAAATTATTTTCTATGAATATTTTAATATATATATGGTTTAGTTATGCACTTTGTTCATTGGCAACTCAAGTAATAAAAGAATTGAGACTAAATCAAATGCCATAGATTCCATCCTGTTCAAGGAAATCTTTTTGAACCATTTGAAACCACGGGCCATCCCAAGGTTTCTATGATGATATTTAAATTAGCTTGGCCGACTTTATACTAATTTTTTGTTATCACTTGTAGTAGAAATATTGAGAATTTCACCCCAAAAAACATTTTTCAAAGAGAAAATTTTGGTCAAGGAAATGAAGAATATTTTGAAATATTCTTTTTCGACATGGAATGTTCAAATTTAATTAATTATTTGACAACTCAATATTACAATATTGGGGGCCAGCTTCAATATATGTTTTTTAAATTAATGAACCATTTTTTCTCACAAATGCACTTTTAGTCCTTACAAAATTGGCTCATAAATAGGTTGCACTACATAAAGAATGCAAATGAATTGCAAATTAATAGACACAGATCTTCCTCTTATAATAGACTAATCTTTTCCTTCAACTTACAAATCAAGTTTAAAGTACACTTGCTTCACTTATTGCATTCACCCATGGACTTCACTTTCTTGAATGCTTGTTCATCACATTTGTTTCAGCATAGAAAAACTCAATTTGCTTTACATGAGGCCCATCCAAAAATTGGTTATTTTCCTATTCCATACATGTGTTGATCAAATGATTCATTATGTTCAATTGTGAACTCAGTCCTTTCGTTATATTTCATTCCAAGTGAATCCATTTGCTTTGTTCAATACATGTCTTTTAGAGAGGAGTTTTCACACAAAAAATAGGTGCACTTAATTCCATTTTGTTAGTTCCATTTGTAAATAAATTGAATTTTTGGGATTTGCTCAATTATGAGTTCTCATCATTTGTTTTGTGCATTATATTTGCAAATGAACTTTCTTGGTTCAGCCATTCAAATCCTTTGGAGGAATTTTTTTTCCTTTTGTTGGGCTTGATGCCCATCCTCTAAATGTTAGAGATTGTTTCGTTTGAAAATAATTCATTAAATTTATCTTTCCTAGCATTGAAGTATAAGTTTTTGCTCGTTAGAGTCAATATGGTCTAGAATTGAAGTATAAATTAGTTTGCTAATTGCAAACAAATGAGCCTCACTAGATCATGCATTTAGTCCATTTATTTCTTTTTATAGGTTTCATCCACAAATGAGTGCACATAGTTCATATGCTTGACAATCATCCTTAATTTGATCGCCTATTTTTCTTAGGGACTTTCTTCACTTGCTTCACTCATTATGTTTGCAAATGAACTTATTCATTGCAATCCATGCTCGTCCTTATGACATATGGGTTGGTTGTCTTCCTATATGGATGGTTTCCAAAGACCATATTTGGGAACATACATTACCATTGGACGTTTTCAAAAGTGAAAGCTACCCTCCACAAAGGGGTGGATTCTTTTGCCTCCAAGGCAAGCTATTTCACTATACAGAATCAAGACCTTCCATTCTTCAGTGGCCCGTTGTTCAAATTTTCAAGGCAGGCTGGGTTATTTGTGTCAATGCATCATCTCATTACTGAACTTGCTGAAATCATGTCCATTTGAGGGTGGAAAAGGCTCTGTGCGGAGTAATTGAAGACTGGCTAGATGAGCATTGTCAACTACAAGAAAGGGCATGCAAGTAAACTGCAGACTCCAGAAGGTGTTTTGGGCAAGTAATTTCTAAAAGCATTGACACTTTAAAATATAATATAACTAACTACAATCAAACCTGAAAATGTACAACACAAGGGACCACAAATTGTTCAACAATCCATCCACATGTCCATTGTTGACTAGTTGCATTGATCCATGATCCTGGGTTTTTGTCGTGGAGCATAACTATTGACACAGTTAGCAGTCCGTGCTGCATGCAGCAAGGTTGTCCCCAGTGTTTTATTCTTCATTTTGGTGAGGTAGCTGAAGTGGTGATGAACATCCGTAACACGGTTTAGCCAAATTTGGCTATAAACAGGATATGAAAGCAAAAAGGTCGAAGCATCCTTCACAGTTTTTGCTACATATTAGAACCCAATAGAGAACTCTGGCAATTTTTCAAATAATAATAATAATAATAACTTAAAATACACAACTAGAAAGCCAAAAGAACACATATTTTAGGTCATAATGAAATATATTCACGAACAGGCTACTACATTTAGTCAGGAAAAGAAAAACCTTGGGCTGGGAGTCTGGGACTCATCACAACGAACACAAAAGGTTATTCTAACTTTCAATCGTTTGTCATTAATTGCACTCATTTGTGATATTACTTTCACTAGTCAAATTGTCAAAACAATCATACATCACACCGTATCGTTGTAATGCTGCAATCATTCATTCATCTCCTCCCGCTCGCAAATTGTAGGCAATGCAATATGGGTTTTGACTAGTGTTGTGTGTGTAAATGTTAAATACAAGATGTTTAAATATAAAATTATGTAAATCTATTTCATGATGTGTAAAAATAAATACTTTATATGATTTATATGACCATTTAAAACAGTGTAAGTGAAAAATATATATATTTATATATATAAATTGGGAGTTTTATTTGAGGAGAGGGGGATTTCATAAAGTTTTTGATGATGGGCCCATTGCAAAAGAAATAGAATCGAGCTTTAGGATGCACACACAATCAATTTAATATGGATCTGTAAGAAGATACGATCACTAAAGATATATAATACATACATTTATATTTACACATCCCAAAACATTTACACAAGAAATGTGTAAATGTATTTGACAAATATTTACATTGCTCTCCCTCATGTAAGTGAAAATAGTATACACTGCAACAATATAAGTGTAAGTGTAAAAAGTTTGGACATGTAAGTGTGAATCATTTACACTTACATGGGATTTACACATCATATACAACAATTGACACTTACACACACAACACTGGTTCTGTTCATTGTTGGATGGCTTTTAGGTTCTAGAAAGAACCTTCACTTCTCCATCCCAACATTTTCAAAGAATCAGTTCTAGTTTGATTTTGATTTTCAGTTTTTACAAAAAAAAATGGAACCCAGTTTTGGTTCCATCTTTTTAATTTAGGGGTTGATTGTAGCTTTGGTTTTTTTTCAATTTTCAAATTGGGTCAGTTAAAATTCCTAGTTCCACAACCTCTAATTTTGGATAACCTCCGATTCTAATTCCAATATGCAAAACAACAAAATTTTGAGTGTGAAAATTTTGAACTTTTTATTTTCAAAAAAAAATTATTACAAAGATTTGGAAATGTCAAACTAATACAAACTAGCCTATTTTCACACTCTATAAACTACACAAAATGTTTCAAGATGTATGACATCAAAAATAACAATATGAAAACCTGAACTTTTATTCTTTGAAAGACCCCCAATTTTTTTTTATTATCCTCTTTCAAATGGTTGCTAAACCACCTACCTCACAAAATTGAAAAAAGAACCTTGTTCTAAATACATATGAGGGAAAAAATCAGCAAAACAATCTAAAACAATACTAAAATTTGACAACACTTTATCTCAAAATTGTGACAATTCATTGCCTAGGTGCTTTCAACTATGTGCAACGTTTAGTCCTACTAAACCCTTACCCACTTGGAATCGAAGTTGAATTTTTTTCAAAATTTTGAGTCAATTCTGATTCTCAATTCAGCTTGAAACTGATCCTTGGGTTTGGTTCCGGTTACTTTCAATGCCAAAACCAAGGAAGGTCAGTTCCCAACTGGATTTAGAACCAACCCCTCTTAAGCCAATTCTAATTCCACCCAGTTCCAGAACCAAGACCCAACTCAACTTAGGGTTGTCAGTAGGTAGGTAGTAAAAACAGCCATTACCTATGTATAGACCATCTACTTACCTAGTAGTTACCTATTTTCCTACCTACATATGAGGCCTATTTCTTACAGAATGGGTTACCAAGGTGAAACCAAATATTAACTCAGTTGATGTTCATCCACAACTGAATGATAACTAGCATCCAATGGATGGTGCACTGGTGGGTGCTGGTTCACTGAGGCCCACATTTAGCACTTACCATATTGTATTTCAAGCATAGAGTGCTAAGCATGAATTTCATTCAAAGAAATCTTGGTACGATTCAATAATGAACCTGGGAGTTCATGATATGTGAGGAGGAAATAACAAAGGTGTAAAATACACAAGTTTTGTTGTCATCAAACTTACATAGTTTAAACATGATTGCATACCAGATAACCAAATAGACTTTATAAACAATTGGTATTCCTCAAGGTAATAACATTGCAAATTTATACATGATTGAAATAACATGAGATGCAGTACAGTGGAATAGATCTTTGAAATAAATTGAATATCAAATCATTTGCCTCCCCTTGCCTACTTCTAAAGCTTTAAGTCAATGTACTAAGTCTTTTGAGCTTGTTCTAAGTTACACATTGGGTGAACCAGCACTTGCACTGCTAGCATCAGAAAAACTTACAATGCTATTTTATTTCAGTTCATAATACCATCATATCCATGTCCACTTCTTTTTCTTAAAGCCACTATCAACATGATTCAAACCCAAAAGAAAGAAAATAAAACTAATCGCTCATACTTATATGGTTGTTGAATATTAAGTTGCTAATTACATTTACATGGGGACAAAATTAGGGCCTTTGGGACTGTGATTGGAAACTTCAGATTTACCTTTGGGAACACATTATGGAAAGCATTTGACAAATTAAAAATAACATTAAGAATACTGAAAACACATGTGTGCGAATGAATTTCAGGTAATTCTTCCCTTTACAATCCCAAATATGCGATATTTTTCGGCCATCTTCTAGTAATGTTGGTACAACTAAGTATGGCTAATTGTACAAATGCAGTACCCTCTAACAACGTAAACCACTGCCTGGATTTTTCCTTTGTATTTTCAGCTCCCTTACTTGCTTGAAGAAACCTGTTTTCGGCAAGCCGGATCTTCTGTGATGGAAGGTACCAGCCAGGCTGTGCTGGGATCTTCTGACCAGTGGAAGGTACCAGCCAGCCTGTCACTATTTTTAAAAAATGAAAAAATCCTAGCTCTGCTTTACATAGGAAAGGGACCTGAGTACAAGCCGCCCTTCAGTGATTTTCGACATGTTCCTTTGGCCTACTGGCCTCAGGCACAGATCTCAAATCACTGAAGGGCATGTACTCAGGCCCTTCTCCTATACATATAACCCACATCAATGTGAACTGAGCTAAAGGATGGGCATCCCATGCAAAGAAGCAAGATGGTGATGTGTGAATGGATCAAGCAAAACAAGCGAGGTCCCATAAACAAATTATGAATCCATCTGAAGAAACTCTGAGACCTATGTGTAAACTCATCAGGGAACATAAAGAAACATCAACCAATAGGGAAAGAATTTGAGAAAATTTTGGGGATCTCATTGGGAACATCGCAATCATATTATATACAACATTGTGTTCCCTAAGGTGAGATGCAGCGCTAATTTTTAAGGCCATCCAAAACTAAAATAGCATTCTTTTCTATTGGCCAACAAATCATAGCAAAAATCACAAGGTAGGGCTTACCGAATCACCTCATGAGATTGTGGTTGAGGTGCCACACATTGGATTTGTCACATTGCACGGATGAGCTCCCAACCAGCATTCATTGCTTGAGCAGAATTGTCAATCCTAAATGTGTTCCTCATCTATCCTCACCATTTTTGACCTAGACTAATGGCAAGGGCTGAGAGTGTGGGAACATTGGCTTAGGTTTGGCTTGTGCACACTTATGTAGCCCACACTTATGTAACCTATACTTTTCATAAACTCTAGGGTATTTATAATATGCAACATAAAATGATCACGCACAAAATAAATAATATTAATTAATTAATTAATTAAAAACAGTCCACAGTGTCAGCTTTCAATGGCTGGAATTGTAACAAGTAAAACAAGAGAGAAAATCTTCACATCTTGTATATGAAACTAGTTGCATCAATGCCTTATTTTTGCACTATTTCAACTGTTTTCGTGGGCGGGACAGGTAGCCACCTGCTCCTTCCACTTTTAGTACTGTCAATTGACTTTTAGAAAGCATCGACGGTGAAGGACACACATGTCTGGTGAATCTACGGTGAGAACAGCCAGTTACATTCTGGAACCCTCATCAAACCCAGTACCACCCAACTGGGCCCGTTCCATAGTACATTTCTGTGGCCCATTACCCTCAACTGGGCCTGTTCCATAGTACCTTTGACTCAACTGGGCCCGTTCCATAGTACATAAGGGTCAAATATGCATGAAGTCGCATCCAGAAGTTGTTTGATTTTTTATATCTGGCTTTATCCATAACCGGCAGAGGGGCAAGGAGCAATTATGCATATTTGTATGCATATCTTTTTAAGGAGTACAAGCTTGATATCCATGTTGAAGATGTAAGGTTCCACGGATGTTGAATATGACTTTGTGTTGAATAGTTATCTATACTTCGGAGTTATGGGTGTAATGTTAAGAAGAAAAACCCTATATATATATATATATATATATAAAGGCAGGGATGGGAATCCACCCACAAGAAATACAAGATAGATAGAAGCTCGAGAACGCAAGTCACAAAAGAACACAACAATCAAGACATCAATAATGCATTAACTAAATAGAAGACCATAAACTAAAAAGGTGTCATTTGTCAATGATTTGTGCATATTGGAGGGCTATGGACACACGCTATTGATAATAAGAAATAAGCATTACGGGAACTAAAGAGGACCGTTGATGACATGTTATAGTGGCATGAACACAAGTGGTCAAAACTCAATCAAAACAAAAATAAAGACAACCATAAGTTTCTATGGCAAGGGGAATGAAATTGTCTTTTGATGCGCACTCCACATATGATCATGTTTTATCCTAAGCAACAATTGTCGTTACATGCATTGTTGTGTATGATGCACATTATACCATATCCAAGTGGGTTGAATCAACTATGACAACATTCATTAAGGTTCAAAAGTCGTCTCTAATATATTAATTGGCATCAAATGTGGCAAGGGAAAAAGTGTGAAACCTTTTCTTGTACCTATGTTCCATTCTCCAAAGCAATAGCTACAATGGTATCCCAAAGACTATCACGGGTTACAATATACTCACTCCCACACAAGCACTTTAAAAAGTGGATATTTAAATCATCAATAATATGTCCACATTGATAACATGAAAAATATTCAATTGTACAATGTGGCAAGTCAAAGCAAGTGCATAACACTATAAGGAAATGAGTTGGGAACAAACAGAATGCATGTGTGGTAGGTTGAACTAATAGTCAAACATTCACAATTAAACCTTACACAAAATCAAAAACATGCTCATGTGGCATTTGGAAAAACATCTACTAAAAGTGTGGCAAACTCCTATTCGTGCAAGAGGTCTGTCAAAAAAACCAATATGCGAAGATGCAATTGTCCCACAAGATTTTTAAAAAGGAGGAACCTAAATATGAACAACCTAAAATAATGAAGTTAAAGTATTTCACAATGCCAGTTTTTTTAAAAAAATGTCAATCTTGACATATGCCATCACATTGAGAAGAATAATGTGATCATCTTGTTGGAAACAAATGACAAGTGCAAGAATGATTAAAACCTAACATCCCAAGAAAGCCATGGCAACAAATTGAACCATTGAGGGAAGGCCAAGCCCCTTAAAAAACAAGTAAAATGACCTAACAATGAGCCAAATGACCCACCATAATATTCAAAGATTATGTGCCCAATAACTTCTCCAATGTAGCCATGGTCCATAAATCAAATTCGTCATAATGATGTAAGATACTGGGAGATGAAAATATAATGTGCAATAAATAGCTTGAACATTAGGCATAACAAATTAAAACATCCACTACAACAAAAGGTGTCCATGTATGCCAAGTGATTTCATTGATTGTGAATGAATTCAGTGATTGCAATGAACTGGACTTAGTGGGGAAGCAATGAATTCACTTGTTTAATGAATAGGGACTAGAGAACTACACCCACATTTTGTAGTAGTGATCACAAACACTACCTATGAATTTACAAGCATAGGAGGTTAACTATGGTGTTGAAATCCTCTAAAAGTGCATCTTGAAATGCCTTTGTAAAAAAAACCTCCACAAATGGTATAAAATTTATTAATGCACCTAAAATACGAAAACTCATGTAGGGTGTAAAAAAGCATGGAAGAAATGATATGGACAATTTTCATCCATGTGCAAACTGAACTACACATTTTATTGGTTAAATGGAAAATCCTAATGTTGTATACTCCATGTGTAATCATAAAAAGGTGAACATTAGTTAACCTAAACCAATGCACCAGCCATTGGAAACCTATTATGAGTTGTGGGTAATCACAACTAAATTATTAAGGTTCCATCGTGGTAACTTTTCATGTAAACCCTCCTACTTCCATCTCACACTAAGCAACTAACTAAGTATGTAAATGGGCAATTATTTTGGGTAAGTAGATAGGGAATATTGGTGAAATGGGTAATGCACTTGGTACCTATTAGGTCTAGGTAAATACCAATGTTGGGTAGTTCTCAAATCCTAACCCAGTTCTTGATTTGGTTTTTAGATTAATTTTCACAGTGAAAACCGGTTGACATGGTTGATTGTGAAAACAAAATGGAAAACCGACCTCTAATTCTCACATGAACGAGAATTAGTTGTGAGAACCAATTTTCAATAGTTTAAGGTTTAGGGTTCCTAAACAACCACTGCCTAGGGATGCGAAGGTGCTATTTAAGGTTATGAGTAAAGTGTATAAAAATGAAACCCATGTTTTATTTTTAGTCACATTGACATTTTTTTTTGTCTTCTAGTGCTCTTGTTATGCTCTTGTTATGCTCTTATTATGCCTGTTGGTTGGTGTTTTTGTTTTGTGTTGCCATTATTAAATCTTAGTTTTTAGTTTTTTATGTTATTCATTTCATGTTGCTCTTCTTACGTTGTTCCTTTTGCATTGCTCCTCACGTTGCCATTCCTTGCATTGCTCTTCTCACAATACTCTTCCCGCTGCTCCTTTTGCATTGCCACTTTTCTTGCACTACTGCTTTTCACACATTGTCATTCCTCTTGCATTGCCACTCCTTTTGCACAACCGCTTTTTACGCATTGCCAATCTTCATGCATTGTTGCTCCTCACGTGTTGTTGCTTTTCACGTTACTTCTTTTCACGTTGTAGCTTTAATCCACTCTTCTCGCACTATAGGTTCCACTACTAAAATTCTTAATTTTTTCAAACCAGAAATTTTGGTCAAAAAAATTAGATTAGGGGCC
>Ga0209611_10002305_pt1 | contig 33453 bp, 17 predicted proteins | sample S1TSphgellanicum_3_FD_187693 | JGI IMG/M metagenome (GOLD analysis project Ga0209611, IMG submission 187693) | Host-associated microbial communities from peat moss isolated from Minnesota, USA - S1T2_Fc - Sphagnum magellanicum MG (SPAdes) (version 2) | ecosystem: Host-associated > Plants > Peat...
TGATTGGTTGATTGATTACCTTCATTGCATTTGCCTCTCTGTCTTTACCCAAAACAGAGAACTCCAGAAACACAACCACAAGAAATTTGTCTGAAAAACCCAATTTTGTGAAACACTAGCTCACAACAACAACCAACATCCAACACCCAACAACAACAAAAGAGGAATCCAATGGATTGCAAACATCACATGATTGACTGATTCATTACCTTGATTGAATTGCACTCTCTGTCTTCAATCTGTTCTTCCTCCTTTCTTCTTTACCACCACACACAGAAAGCCCGATAGAAGAGAGCCCTGATAGAGGAGCTGCATCATCACCGGCGGGTATTTGATTTTTGAGATAACAGTCGGTTCTGGGTTTCTGAAGAATAAAGTAAAATAAATTAAATTAAGTTATTTTATTTTATTCTGTGAGGTGGGGGGTCGGGATGTGGATTACTTGTGAAGAAGATGAATATATTTTCATGGCATGGTTTCTTTATAACAAATGTGTGAAAGGATGGGTGTACTTCTCGATCTCTTAAGACCATCCTGGATCTTTAAGAGATACCCGACTCGGTGTACTTCGAGGTTCTTTACCCGGTTAAGAACTTGCTCATTCTTGAGGAGTAGAAGAAGAAATTTCTTCCTTCAAGAGATTCATGGATATAAGGTGCCTTCCAAATACACGAGGAGATTTTTCCATGTGTTATATATGAATAATTGTATATCTTCCATGTCAAATAACATTTGACAGGAATTCATTCATTTTGCCCCTTGCAAAAGATTCCACTCAAATGGTACTCGATAGATAATAAATAGGTTGAACTCATTCTATGCACTTCATATTGCAAACTTTTGATTCTAATATAAAGAAATGTCAAGAGTGTTGTGGATTTTACAATATGGCAAATTGTGTTTTGGTTGGTTGCATTTGTTCAAGTCATTGAAAAACTCTTGAGGAAAAAGAAGATATTTTGTGTAGGGTCAATTTCAATTCTTTCTTCCAATTTTGTTAACTTTTCAAGTGACCTTTCCACTTGTTTCAAATTAACTTTTCAAGTAACCTTTTATTGGTTCAAATTCTTTTACAAGCTCACTTCGTTTATCATGGTCATTTCATTCACCCATAGGCTAAGTACGCTTAGCTTCATACTCATTTAAATAAATAAAAAACAAGTAGTGTCTTGTGGTCAGCCTTTTTGTTAATATTGGCAATTTTTTTTTCAAAAAGAGAGATTAAAAAGCAGGAATTTGAAAATTAAATGATTTTTGAAGGTTTCAAATCACTAGAAATGAAATTAAAAAACTTTTTGGCCAGGTCTCTCTCTATATATATTTTTGCTATGTAGAAATATAGAAGGATAAATAAGATTTGTACTTAATATCTGGCTTATAGTTAGATTTGGCTACATCCCCCTAGATTCACCACTTTTTCTACATCATCCCATGGAAGATCCACACTTTGGCAAAATAAAATAATTCCTAAAAAAGTCATTGCAAGTTATGGTTCTTTCAATCACAAGTTTGTGGGTCCTTGAGATATTTCCAAGATTTTCATAAAGTGTTTATGAAAATCTTACCAAGTCCATGCTACCCATTCATCTATCACACCACATAATTGCCCAACAAACAAATGAACTTTCCAAAAGTCATTAAATTTTGTCTATGCAAATTCTCATGATGTATCAATATTGACAATTGATGAGAGTTCATGATTGACTTTCAAATTGGAAGATAAGATGATTAGAGCTTTTTTTGTGTGATGAGTTTTTACATGTTGGTGTTTTCTTTTCCAAAAAAGAGAAGAAAACATGAAAAATTGATGGTTTCAAGGGGCTTTCTATTGCCATTTTTTGAAAAGAATTTTAAAAGTTCGTTAGATTTTGACCTCCATACTACCTAGATAGATAGATAGATATCTTGGAAAAAGTCTCCTGTCCATCCAAATGCATTGCCAATTGTTGCCATATATATTTTTGAGATGCACATCATTGTGGCTACATTAAAAAAACTGAAAAAAGAAGTCCTTGTAGACGAGTACACATGAGCATAGAATGTAGACATTTATGAGGAAAAAAAAAACATGTTAATAATCAGAAAAATGAAAGGTTTGATGCTAAGCTTCAGAAAGCAAAAAAAAAAAATCCTTTTCAACTATTTTGCATGGTGCCATTAAAGGTATTGTCTTCTTTTGGGAGCGAGTTACAAGCATCTTCATGACACCATAATCTTCATAAGTAACCCAACCCAAGACTATTTTTGACCTAAGGCGTTTCATGTTTTGTAGAACAAAAGAAATATTATCAAATCAAAAGTGGGACATCAAAAGTCAAAGATTTAGGTCTATAAGGAGGAGTCACAATGGGCCCACAAATGGAATGTTAACTAAAAAAATAACAAATGCGAAAAACCGATCATGTATAAATTATTTTACATCGTACACAAGGATGCACATGAAATGAAAATATGGGTTGAATATTGAATGACTACAAACCCATGGTTTATAGTCATCATTCTCAATTGTGTTTTCACTAGAAAAACTTCATTTTTTCATGTGGGCTTTGCACCATTAGTCATTACCTTAAAATCCACCAAACCATGATATCTAGATGGTGATCATTGATTCATTCACCAAGGTTTGTTATATACACTACAACCCAAATTTTCCCACTTGTTAGTTGGGCTCTATCATTGGAAGCAGATTCATTGGATTTAGTTCACAATTTATTCTTCAAGGTGGATGATCATACTTCATGGTTTAGGTTTACAACTGGAGTTCCACTTAACAATTTATTCTTCAAGGTGGATGATCATACTTTGTGGTTTTGGTTTAAAACTGGAGTTCCAGCTGCAAAAACTAAAAACTAAACATGACAACAAGAATGGGTGCAATCATAAGCTTGTGAATATCACACACAAACTAGTGTTAAACCATCACACGGAATTACTAGCAAGACTCATTCATTGTCGTCTATCAAAACCAAAAAACTAACATGAAAACAAGAGTGAGGACTGCAATTACTAGTTTCATCACAAAGTAGTGTAAAACCATCACACCAAAAATACTAGCTGAACTCCTCATCATCATTATCATCATTTTTCTGGCAAAACCAAAACCAGCATGACAACAAGAACAAATGCAGTCTGTAAGGCTTATGAGTGTCACCCACAAACTAGAAACAAACCATCACACAAAAATACTAGCAGAACTCCTCCTCCTCCTCATCATCATCATCTTCTTCTTTCTTCTTCTTTCTTCTTCTTCTTCTTCCAGCAAAACCAAAACTAACATGACAAGAAGAATGACTGTCACAATCGGTAACCTTATGCATTTCACTCACAAATGAAGCGTGAAACCACCACATACAAATAGTAGCAGAGCTCATCATCACCAGGTTGCATCTTTAGGAGCCTGCCGCAAAAAGGGAAGGAATTGTGCATGCCCGGAATGTTAAGCTCAGCTGTCTGTTGGTTTTGCTGTCTTACAGAACGAGGTTAAGGATTTTGCATGAGAACAAACATGTGTACAAAATTATCATTGAGATCACACCCAATTCTATCTTACTTACTACCTCAAGGTCTTTCGTATGAATTTGGCTCATGGTCAAGCGTTTGAGATTATGAATCTCCAAGAAGAAGAAGAAGATTGTGCCAAACTCATGAGCTGCTTCAGAATCTTGACTTGTAAAATCCCCCTTCTTCTTCTTCTTGTCTCTTTCAAATCTCACCCAAGGGTTTGCTTGCTCAATGTTTAGAGGATCACACGAAATCAATGGAGAACCATGAGCTTTGCGAACACGAGAACCAAATGTGATTCACAAAGCATCACCAATGGTAGCAGCAGCAGCAGCAATAGCAACAGCAGGACAATATCTTTGAAAACTGGTGAGAATGAGCAAGAGTGCAGCATTAATAGCATGAATTATGTAACAGATTCCAGGCTTTGTCAAGGAAAACATTTGTGGGCTTTGCTTTGTCGACGGCGTCGCCCACTCCATTCCATCGTGGTCACTTGCACAAACCCTTCTCGGAAGTCGATCATTCGTCCATCATCGCAAGAAGAACATAATTCCTGAACCAAGCAAGATGTTCTTCTCGCAAGGCACATCACGTAACCCTACTGCAAAAGCTACAATAATTTCCCACCAAAAAAGAAAGAGTCTATCAAGCTATGGAACAAACACCAGGACCTCATGATTCACACCCGAAGACATGATCATCAAGCTATGGAAACACAAGCAAAAAAGTTTACAATCTAAGTCTAGAAAAGGAAGTCCTTGTACTGAAAAAGTTCATCCAAGAATCTGGTGGCAAAAGCTTGAACAAAAGGGCGATGGAGGCGAAGAAAGAGATCAAGCTATGGAAAAAACACCAAGACCTCATGATTCACACCCGAAGACATCATCATCAAGCTATGAAAACACAAACAAAAATGTTTGCAATCTAAGTATAGAATAGCAAGTCCTTGTACTGAAAAAGTCCATCCAAGAATCTGGTGGCCAAAGCTTGAACACAAGAGGAGCAATGGAGGCGGAGAAAGAGATCAAGCTATGGAACAAACACAAGTCCTCATGATTCACACCCGAAGACATCATCATCAAGCTATGAAAAAAAACACAAACAAAATTGCTTACAAGCTAGAAAATCAAGTCCTTGTACAGAAAAAGCCCACACAAGAATCTGGTGACAAAAGCTTGAACACAAGAGGAGCGATGGAGGCGAAGGAAGCGGGTGGTTAGAGGGGGGAATCCTAGCCTTGTCGCCGCCATCAGGAGTCTATTGTGAAAATGCCTTTGGAACGAGCGTGATGCTGATGGTTCAAGGGGGAAAATCTCACGATCGTGGTTGCGAGAGAGTTCACGTGGTATGCAAAACAAGCAATTGGTGCAACGGGATCGCGCGACCGCCAGATGGGGTCGGGGCGAGCGATCCTGCAAAGCACACAACTTCCCAAGTCGCACTATGACACTTGTTAATAGCTCTGCAACTGGGAAAGCTCTGACCAGTTTAGGAGCGCCACGAATTGCAATGTCTGCATTTCACAGCGCACATCGCTATGGAGTTTCGCAGCTGTTATAGATTATGGCTGGAAAACTCCTGCACCGCACAAAGACGAGAGAGAAGAGAGAAGGGCCCAGTCTGGCCTGATTCTATCGAACTGGTCCAGATTCGGTGGAGCCCGGCCCTGTGATGGCTTGATTCAGCTCCGTCTCTAACCCCGCCGTCTGTGCGACATCCTGAGATTCTTTCTTCCGGAAGACCACCTCCCATTATTCATTCACATTCTTCCAGATTCCTCCGGATTCCAGCAGTGCCAGATTCAAGCTTGCAAGTTGTGAACTAGACGGAGAGCATCTCAGTGTCTTGTCCAAGCTGCTTAATTGCTTGCTTGCTTGTTTGCTGGACTACTGTCTCTAGTACTGTCAGCTGTGGTAGTTGGTTCAAGCGCTCACACAGCTGCTGCTGCAGACCGACAGGAGTCGTCTACTCCTTGTTCAAAGAATTCTCATATGGTGAGCAAGCTGCTCCTTCTGCTGCTGCTGCTGCTGCTGCTTCTTCGGTTTGGTTTTGTAGAAGTGAGAGCTGATTTCCCAGAGTCAGATATGAAAACACAACTGGTGGAAGAATTTCCAGAGGAGATTTGGGTGATGAGATGAGCCAACAACCATTCTATTACTGCAAAGTTCTTGCAAGAACACCTTCCCTTCTTCCATCATGCTTTCAAGCTCACAAGCTGTTCCCAAATCTGTTCCAAGAATGTGCTTGCTTGTTTGCTTCTTAGACATATCTTCAACATTTTTCTCCGGCAGAAAACCACAACCCCAAATAACTTTCAGGATTTGGTGATTTCAGCAAGCAGAGAACATTACATTTTCTATCATCATGGCATGTGCAGTGAAGAACAATAATTGTGATTCTTCAAAGTATGCATGCATGCCGTGACCATGCCTACTGCCACAGTTTATGTTTGCCACAAGAACCTTCTTCTTGTTCTTCTTGTTCTTTTGACAATCTGTGTTGTTTCCTTCTTGGTGCTCATCAGGTCCTTCAGCTCCTGAGCTTAGACTGGGCTTCTTCTGAAGATTGAGGGTCTGAATCTTCAAGTTCTGTGTGATCGAAGTAAAGGAGTATTGCCCCAGAAAAAAACTGGATTCAAAGCACTAGTGCAATGTCTTCTAGGCTGGCGATCTCAATACCTGCATGCAGTCGATCTCACTATCTTTTCCAGGACTTCAAGGTGAAGAACCCCTTGTATACTGTTCTGCTTCTAGAGATTTCTTTGTTGATTTTGTTTCTCAACAACTGTATGAAGAAGCTGCTGTGAATGAAGATCTTTTTGGACTTGGTTGGTGGTCATGATATGAGCTCCAAGAAACATGGTGTGTTTCTGACTTTGATTTATCCAAAGTTTTCAGGACTGCAAGACTCATGTAGTAGCACAAACTCTGCTCCATGGAAGAGAGTTATTCAACACAGAGGAAGAGAGATGGATAATCAAGGAGGGAAGCAAGATCCCTGGTGATCTGCAACCTCAAGTCTTATCGGCTTCAAAGTGGTGCGAACCTCATGGTATGGTCATCATCAGAGGTTCAAGTTCACATGAAGCTTCAAAATCACAGCAGCAGCAACAGCAGCAGCAGAGGCATGTGAAGATGACTGCAACAACAATGGAGGCAATGGAATTAGCCTCCACAGCTTCAAAGTCTTTGTCAACAAAGCCACCTCTGAGAAAACCTTCTGTTGAAAAAACAAGGAGTCCAAATGAAGAATCCTTATCATTGGAAAACAAATTCACCGACAAAAAAAGCCCTTTGACTCATGTCCTGCTTGGGAAGAAAAAGATCAAGCTATCAAAGAAAAAAAGTCGACTCAGGGAAGGCCAGGTTGCAGATTCAACTGTACAAGTGACAGTCCCTGATTTGGTTGCATCAGCTATTATGAACTGCTCGGAAAACATGGACAACCACAGACCTGGAGAAAGTCTTGTTTCAGATTCTCCTGATGAGCATGAAAAATCACTCACAGATCTGATTGACCAGCTTCAAGGGATTCAGTTACAAGCAATTGCGCTTGAGCAATGGTACAGCCCCCAGCTGGCGAAGATCAACAGGTGTGTTCATAAGAAAACATTGGATGCTCAATCAGTTTCTCCTCGTCCTTGCTCTGCAAAACATCTCTCCTACACCATCTCTCACATATGTTGTTGCGGTCATGATGACCTACCTTGATGCTGCTCTAGACTCAATCAGTTTGTGGAACATGAATCTTGCACAGTTTCTCTAGAGATTGTGGTTGGAGACAGGATTTGCACCAGCTCCTTCTTGTTGACCCGCTTGTGATGCACTTTCTTCATGGTTCTTCTTGGTGCAGGGTATATAAAGAGAGTGCAAGAAACTTGGTTCATTACATGGCTTTTCGGTCATTTGATGTTGCCGGGGTGCAGGACACTCTTGCCTCTCTTGGACTATCAAGCCTGGAGAGTTGTGAAGCTCATACACGTGCTAGTATCAATTTGGTTCTCTCATGCCTTGAATCATTGGTGCAACGCCAGCCACTTGCAATGGAGGAGGAGGAGGAGGAGGATGGTTTGTCACTTTCATCTCGAATGGTACAAAATAAAGCTACGAGGAGGTTGACAAGCTATCCAGGGTCTTTGGCAGACCTCCCGAGAGATATTTTACAGATAACATCCCAACAGATTTCAATTCAAACTGGCAAAAAGATGCTCTCTAACAATGCAGAAGTGCTCTTAGGGCCTTCTCCTAGGGGACGGAATACACAGGTGATGGTCACCTTGCCTTTGGAAGCTGCAGATGATGACGAGCTTATGCGAAGCCTATTTGTAGCAGGCATGAATGTTGCAAGAGTGAATTGTGCACACAATGATCCAGAGATATGGAGGAAATTGATTCACAAAGTGCGCTTATTCTCTCAGTTGTTACAGATGCCATGTCGAATTCTAATGGATCTGGCAGGCCCGAAACTGCGAACAGGGCCCTTGAAACCAGGACCTGCTGTTTTGAAAATCAAACCAGTTAAAGACAGTCTAGGAAATGTTGTTGCTCCTGCTTGTGTGTGGTTGTCAAGTTCACCTGTGATCATCACAAAGTCCTCAGGAGCACGGGGAATTCCTGATGCCACAATACCCGTAATGGAGGAGGGATCACAAAAGTTGAAGAAACTTCGACCTGGTGATGTGCTGAAATTCAAGGATGGGAGAAGAAGGTCCCGGGAATTTCATGTGGTGGATAAAGGTTCAGCAAATGGAGTGTGGGCTGAATGCTATAAAACCTCATATGTGGAGTCAGGAGCTGAGCTTGTCATTTTTGCCACCTCTGGGGGTGTCAAGGGAAAGGTTCATGTGGGCCAAGTTCCAGAATCTGAGGAAGCTCTTGTGTTGAAAACAGGTGACACCTTTGTGCTTGCAAGAGAACTTGGCAGCATCTTTGGCAGCCCTGATGCAGCTGCCAAAGCTGGAACTGGCAAGATCATAACCCATCCAATGATGACATGCACACTTGCAGAAGTGTTTGAAAAACCTAAGGCTGGTGACCCTGTGATATTTGATGATGGGAAGATTGAAGGCGTCATTTCCAGTGTCTCTCCTTCCCTTATCCATGTTGACATTACAGATGCTGGAGATCACAAGGGACGAAAAATGTGGGGAGAGAAAGCAGTCAACCTACCAGAGAGCAACTTGTGTGTCTCTGGACTGACACCAAAGGATGTTGAAGATCTGGATTTTGTGGTAGCCAATGCAGACATGGTGGCCTTGTCATTTGTCAATGGACCCATTGATGTCCAATTTCTGCAAGAGGAGCTTAGTAGGAGAGGGGCTGAAAATCTTGGGATTGTATTGAAGATTGAGACAGGTTTAGGTTTCAAGAGATTACCATCCATACTCTTGCAAGCTATGGAGACAAGGAATCCGGTTGGGGTGATGATTGCACGAGGTGACTTGGCTGTAGAATGTGGGTGGGAGAGACTTGCTGAAATGCAGGACCAGATTTTGCTCATTTGTGAAGCTTCACATGTCCCCACAATCTGGGCAACACAAGTGCTTGAAGGCTTGACAAAATCTGGCTTACCTACTCGACCAGAAATTACTGATGCTGCATCTGCATCAAGGTGCAGCTCTTGCCTTCTCTCTCTACAATTTGTTTGCATATGCTTCATAGAATTTTGCAAGCTTTGAAGTAACATCTTTGAATCCCAAAAAAATGCATGAGAAGCACCTGAACTGAAATGGAACTGAGTACCTAGTCTCATGGTGCTAAACAATGCACTGTTGCAGGGCCGAGTGTGTGATGCTGAACAAAGGTCCACACATTGTGAAAGCTTTGACCACCTTGGATGACATCCTTCGGCTTGAAGCTCACCATCACAAGAAAAACCATATGATTTTACACCCTCTTCCTCACAATCTAGGCCTGTAGCCAAAAACAATTGTAGTAGATTTCTCAGCCAATATCTCTCTCTCTCTCTCTCTCTCTCTCCATTGGGAGGCATGATTCCAAGAATTGATTCTCAAGCCTTTTGCTTTTATAAAAAGTGCAGGTCAGGATGGGTTAGTATGATCTACAGTTTCAAAATTTCTACAAGATCATGCAATAGCACTGGGTGAATGTGAAGCTTGTTCATCTGCTTCTTGTGCACACCTCACACTGCTGCTACCCTTTGCTCACTTCTAGACTCAACATATAGAAAACTCACTGAACAGCAGCTCATAACAGAGTTACAGGAGAGATTGCAGAGCTTCTTCACACAACAATATGATAGTTTCCACATCAAGACAGGACTCAAAACCCTCTCATTTATATATAAATGAGCCTCTATATAAATGGTCCTCTCAAGTTCCAGGAATTGTCAAATTGTGTCAGGTCAGATTCAATTCATGTTATCATTTCTTGTGTGAAGTTGCATGGTGATGTACAAATTGGAAGCTTGGTTGTTGGATGTGGCTCATGTTGATGCGAGAGAAAAAAGAGCTAAGTGATGTCACTTCTTAAGTAGCTGCAAAAATCATACACAAGCAATGAAACAAAATCATGGATTAGAGATCCATTGTCCTTTCAAGATGTCCTTCCTTGTTCAATTTGTTTTCGGTAAGTGCTAGGGGTTTGTGACCCTGGTTGCAAAGTGTTTGCACACTGTCTCCAAGAATTTACTCCTAGAGAAAAATCCTTTTGCTCAACCTCATACTATTAAATTATTGTCGCTAAGCTTTCACTGCTGATTTCTGTGAGGAAACATGACTTGAGAGAGAGAGAGATGCACATGGTGTGGCACAACACAACTGCAACAGATGTCTGCAATAGGTCAGGTAACTTTGGCTCTGAGATTTGTTTTTAGTCTTGTGTAGATCTGGCTCTGCATCTACTCTTCTAGCAAGCTCTGGTTAAGGTAGTATGCTCTGGTCGAGTACTCATTTGCTGTGTGTTGTTTTTATCAGCAATTCATGTTATCCTTCAAACAGTCTCTATGATGGGCAGTGTTTTTCCGTATCAAATCCACAAGTGTGTCCAGTTGTTGCCCCATGTGTGTGTGGAGGAGGATTGCAATTGTGGAATTGTGCTGTGTCCCATTGTGTCAACAATTGTACACATCTGGTGCTTTGCAATGCTGGTTCTACAGATCACTTGAGAACACATGATACTCATTTGAATTGCTGGAGTAATATCACATCACAGCAGAAGCAGGGTTCAAAAATGAAGAAGGTAAAAGCAATTATGCAAGTTTTCAGCATAGTTGATCCTCATCCCATGCTCTGCATGTAAATAAACACAAAACCACAGCAGTAGGTTTTGTGCCCTCTCCAATTCCCATCCATTTTCCTGCCCCCACCATCACTACCTTATGTCACAGGAAGACAACATGGAACACAGATCTTCAATCTGCCAACAAAAACAATACCAGATTGTGCAGGCAAAAGAAGGATGTGCTTGTTTCAGAGTCCAGTTGCCAGGGAAGGGAAAAGAGGAGGCTGTGAAGGATCAAACAGCAGCAGAGGGTTGTCATTGTCCTAGGGGATTTGATGAGGAGGACACTTGCCATGTTCTTGCTGTTTCTGAATGCCAAATATTGCATCTGCTGGTATTCTTGTGAGACTTATAGGAGCCATTACATATTTTGATCAAAGTATTCTCTGATGTTGCACAAACTTGGCCCAGTTGTACAGCAGAAACCAATGGAACTTGATCCACATCAACTCCGCCAATGGCAGAAGCAAATTGACTATGGCAAAAACAGGATTGGGTAACATGAGCCTGGTACCATGAAATTCTTGTAACATGTAACATGTAATGCAAGTTCCAGTATTTTGTTGTGGTCGAATACCGACCATGGTCAAGGTGCTGTGTTTTTCCTGTTCTCCTCATTTGTTGAAGCAGTTTAGTCGTGGTGTAATTTGGATTGTATGTAGACTATCCATTAGCTAACACTGCAACAGCTCTGAATTCCTGCTCTTGCTTTGGTTGATTGTTATCATCATATTACCAAGGGAGGGTGCTTCCAATTTTTTTCAAATGACTTGAAAAAAAGAGGGTGCAACTTAATGCAAAAAATAAAATAAAATTATAATTCACTTCAATGTAAATACGGTGTCGAGAATTGGATTATGAAAATACAGTTAGAATATTTTTAATTTCGGTAAAATTTTATCTTAATATTTTATTATTTCATAGCATTGAAAAATGGCCCTTTATCTCACATGCTTCATAAAATATACAAAGAACGACCTCTCCAAGCATCATTACACTTTCGTGCCAACTTTATTATGTAGATGGAGATGAATGCGGATGCAATGGGTCTTACAAGCCATTTTATCTCTTCTGACATTGACATAGGGTCTTATGGAAAAGATGCAAGATCCTTGCACCCTTGACATTTGATAAATTTGCAACAAGTGCAATTGGATGGTTAGATCCAAAAGTGATGGTGTTTGTTGCATAGATTATATGATCCACCCAATGTCGATGATGAAGAAGATTGAAAGATGTTTGGCTTGATGAGGGGGCAAGAAAGCTTGAAAAGTTCTCCAATGAACAACAACATTTCAAGGGTGCAATATTCAAAGGCAAATAAATTAATTCTAGACAAGGATTTGACAATGTATTCAGTTGGTGTGATGAAGAATCCTAGCCCTTAATTTCTTGAGATTCTTGCAAGTAAGAAAACAAATATTACAGTCCAATACATTGAAAGATAAGAAGGTTTAGCAACATGTTCTAGAGTTAATAATCTCTAAGATGCAATTACATGTGCTAAATATAATTGTTTTGGTCAAAACCCCCTTTGCATCCAATACATTGGTGTTGGGAACTAGGCAAACTTATATTTAACAATGGGGTTTGAGAGGATGTAATGATTACTATAAAGAGGAGCTACTTTTCACCATTCCTAATTCTTCATTTTAGTAAGTGTTCACTAGAGCTATCTGGCTACCATATATGACTTTTGTGTAATGGGATAATTCGTGCCTACAAATATATCAAGTAATGATTCCAACTCCAATAGAGTTGTTAGTATCACTTTTCTCAAAACCAACCATTTGAAATTGACACCAATAGCATTTGCAAGGTTTATGCATATCAAATTGTTGATTATGAACATGTTGTTTAAGTTTATTATGCATAAGTTATAAATGGGATTGGTGTTAGCAACCATCATGGTTTTAGCATACTACTACATATGTTGTCATATAAAATTTCACCATAACTTATACACATCAAGTACTATGAACATTAAATTTTTAAATAAAAATAATAATATTTTTTGAAAACAAAAGTTTAGAAATAACTAGCATGAAAGTTGAAGTGTAGTCAACTCCCCAAGTTTAATCTCTCTTCATGAGATAAGGAATCACAATGAAGACTCAAACTTTGGAGTAGTTGCCAAGTCCCAATATTATGCAAAAAAATTTGAAGAATTTAGTGACAAACCTTGTAGACAAAAACAAAAGATATTCATGAAAGAAACTTAACTAAGGAAACAAACAAGATTAAATAAACATGCAATCAAAAAATCAAAGAAACCAACAACAAAACAAACACAAATATAACGAACAAACAAGCAAATGAATGAAAAAAGAAAGATAAAAAGCTTACCTATAATCATAATCAAATTATTTGATGACTTTCGAGAATTGAAAAAAATTTAAACTTCAATATGCACAAGGTGAAAAAGGGGGGATATAAGGTGCACAAAACAAGGAGTTAAAAATCGAGAACCAAAGAGCAATAATGTAAGACCAAGAGCCAACAAGTTGGAACACAAGACGAAAACAAGAACATGAGACCAAAAGTTGATGAGCAAAAACATAAATTCAATAGCCTATTAAACACATAATTAATTCACATTTAAATGAAAGTGGCAAGTCTTGCTTAACAAAGTGTGTGGGTTCATATATTTACTCAATTTGTCAATAGTTAAAAGTGATTGTGTATTGTGGACATGTTCACTACTCCAACCCACATAATTGCCACACTTCAACCTATTAGTCCTACTCAATTAAACAATAGACAACATCCAATAAATAGACTACAAACAACATACAACTCCATTCTAAAGTTTTCCTTTTCTTACACCTACCATTTTGTTTTCTAAAATATATCTCAAAGGAAGGATCTTCATGCATAAAAAAGACTTTACAATTAGTGACATCGCATACCCACAACCTTTCTCCCCATATTTTTTACTTCAACTTCCAAGTACAAGTGTTTTGCTTCAACCCTTTAAGAATTCCCAAAAACCTTAAGCCAATTTACAATTTAAAAAGACATTTTCTTATCCATTTTTTTGGGTTCAAACCACATAAATCAGAGTTAAAAACTATGGACACATATGCGCATGTGTGTCTTTTCTCCTCCTCTTACCTTCCTCTTATTTGACTTTTACAAAAATCAGCATTACACAAAAACAACTTTAAGTTCCTATTTCTTACCTCCTCCCTCTTTTTTCTTGTTTTATCAATATTTATTTCTTATATCCTTGGCTATACCATGAAGGAAAACCCATCACCTCCAAAAACTTGAGTGCCTTTCCCCCATCAAAATTTCCATGCCTCCCTCTTCTTACTTCCAAAAGTCTTCCATTGCCAATCATTATAGTCACCCTTTTTTGCCTTTAGAAATCATTTTCATAAAAAGCTCCACTCAAAGTTCTTGCTACCAACCCCCATTTGCTTGCCACATGTCATTTCTTGGTTCTTCAATTTTGTTGACACTTTAATTAGTGTAAAAAATTTGCTTGCTTAGGGAATAAAATCTTTGTCTATTTTATGGAACACATGAAATAAAGTGGCATTTTATGAAATAATAAAATATTAAAAGAATATTTTGTTACGATTGAAAATATTTTAAAAATATTTGAGATATATTTACATAATTCAATTTTAAGCACCTTATTTATATTCAAGTAAATTAAATATATATTTTTTCTCAATAAGTTGCACCTTATAAATTTTTTACACATCATTTGGAGAAATGGAAGCAAATTCCTTTTGATAGGTTATCACAAACTTGCATCCAACAATTTGATAATGAAATCATGTGAATTTTTTTTTCATATATTCATAATTTTTGCACACAAATGTTGTGTGTTTGAAACATGTTTGAAATACATATAAATATGATGAAATCTTTTTATCCATTATGAAAATGGATAAAAATGTTTCATCATATTTATATGTGCTTCAAACATGATTTAAATGCATGACATTTATGTGCAAAAACTTCAAACTTATGAAAAATGAATTTCACACAATTTTCATTACTAGATCCTAGGATGCAAAATTTGTGATGATTTTAGTATTGACACCTTGGCATTATATATATTATTAATTGTGTTGTCATATTTGGTGTGTGTTGATTACTAGCTATCTTGCCATTAGTTGTCTATTGTTTTATCTATGAAGTCCGAACTCCTAACAACTTACACACAATAAAATTTTAATTTCTTAGACCCTTATTGGCAAGGTCTCTTTCATTCAAAATTATATGTATTTTTATGTATATGTAATATTAATATTTACATGGTGTTATGTACATTTTGATATGAATACAAAATATACCCATGGTTAATAAATTGACAAGTAAAAGTGCAAGACTCAAACTTGATAAGCACGAATGCATGATCATAAGTTGATGAACAAGAAAAATAGATGGAATGAACAGTAGGAAGGAAGAGGAGGAGAAAAAGAGGATTGTGAGAAAAGGATGAGGGAAAAATTCAAGAGGAGCTTTTAAAAGACTTATGATTCAAAACACAAGAGTTTCAAGTAAATAAATAAAAATAAAGACACATCAAGAACATAAGACAACTATTGCATGACATCACTAAAAACCTTAAACTCCATTAAAAACCCTACTTTAAAAACTTATAAATCTTAGCCTAAAACTTAAAATCTAAAACGTAAACCTCACCTACCATTTAAATACTAAACCTTATCTACTATCAAATTTAGACCCTTAATCATAAACTTCTTATCCCATGATTTGATAATAAAAATCGTATGAAAATCATTTTTTCATGAGTTCATGTTTTTTACACATAAATGTCATGTGTTAAAAAACATATATGATGCATGAAGAACTTGAAAATATTTTATTATATTTACATGTGCATCATACATGTTTTATACACATGAAATCCATGCGCAAAAAAACAAGAACCCATGAAAAAATAGATTTTGTGCGAATTTTAAACAAACCAATGAAATGAGTAAATTTGTGATCCTAGCGACCTCCACAGGCTAAGTTCACGTAATAAAATGGGAAGTCTCCTATGGTCTCTCCAAAGGCCCCAACCGGGTTTAGATTGGGAACCAGGGCCCTTGCGTCAAGGGCAGTGGGTTCTAATTCGATAACATCCGGAAAGCAGGAAACCATAGTTCAAGCCCTTAACTGTAAAGCGGCCCTTAGAAAGGATCAGGATCGTCGGCCTTGAAGACTCGCAGGGTGAGTCTTTAGTGTGCGAAGGGAAGGGAAGGGACGAGACAAGGGAATCTGTTTCTGGAAGCTGTCGGATTTTGAAGCTATGGCGAAAACATGGCTGTTGGTGGTGCTGGTGAATACGTTGCTGGTGTTTGTGTCGAATGGTATCCGGGCTGAGATGCTAGGAGAAGCGAACTGTGAAGATTTAGGGTTCACAGGGCTTGCTTTGTGCTCGGACTGTGACTCTCTGGCTGAATACGTCAAGGACCAAGGTAGGACGGAGCATCACAGTACCACGCTCGCACATAACCTTCCTCTATCTATCCATCTGTCTATCTATCTATCTATTTGGTTTTTTGCACTTTGCAAAATGGGGAATCTTCTGAATCTCAATCTGCAATCTCTTTGATTGTAGAATTGGAGACGGATTGTCGGAAGTGTTGCACGCCAGAAGCTGAAGATGCCATCAGCAAGGTATGTATCTATGTATGTTTTAGGGTTTATCAAACCCTAATTTCATCTCATTGTTTGCTTTGTAGTTTTTGACCTGTTTCAGTGTCGTTGAGTTCATTGCTGTGAGCCTTTGTACATAGGGTTTACCAAACCCTAATTTCATCTCAGTGTTTGCTGTATATTTTTTGTGCTTGTTTCAGCACTTGTTAAGTTCATTGCTGTGGGCCTTTGTAGTACAGCAAAATGTGAACTCATGATTAGGGTCTAATTGCCATCTGTGTTTCACCTTTCCAACCCCTGGCAGGTCATGTATGCAGGAGCACTTCTGGAGATTTGTATGAGAAAGCTGGTGTTCTACCCAGATGTTCAAACCTTTATTGATGATAGATTGAAACAGTTTCGGGAAGTCGTGGACATACAATACCGCTACGGGTCTCCTCCCAAGCTTATCTTGAAGGATGAGAAGGGCAACCACAAGGAAACCATTCGGTAGGCTTTGCTGTTACCCTGTTGATCTCCATGTCAATCAATCCAAATCCATGAGTGCATAGCAGAGTTGAGCTCTCTTTGTTTTTGTTTGTACTACCACACTATGAAGCCTGGAGCCTTTTTTTGGTGATGAAATGTAGGTAGGATATGAGTGAGTTGATGGCAAAGATCCATCCTGCTAGAATAGCATCTGCAGTTATATTGCTTTTAAGGTGCATGTGGATTTTGCAATGTTGTGGTGTGAGGTTTTAGAAAGGATTTGCTTGTTGCATTCCTTCTTTTGCAAATAGAGACACTTATCACATGGCAGCAACTAGATGACCTCTGGCCATCACTATGTGAAGTAGTTAGGTCAATGTGTGATATTGATGATGTGATATTACCTTGATATCTTAACTATTGTTTGTTTCTACATGTGGAAAATGAGTGCAGGATTGACAACTGGAAAACAGATCAGATCGAGCAGTTTTTAGTGGAGAAAGTGAAACGCAGCTCAACAACAAGTTGATGCCATGTTGGAGCAATTTCTCTAGTCTCTAAAGGATTTGCATGTATGTGCTTACTAAACACCTGTGGTTCATTGTTTATTGCTGTTTGTGCTATGGATTTCTCATGGGTTTTCCATCTGGAGCGACATCACTCCATAATATACTCCATGAATTTTGCATCATGGCTGATGATGGTCAGAGTATTATTATGTGCCGCTTCATTATATGCAGTTCAATCTTCAATCTCCATTCACGCAGTCCATTCACATGGTTTTGAGGTGCAAACATCACATCCACAGGCTCTGTTCATGTAACTTGAAATTGAGCACTTTGTGTAAGTAGCTAACGTTTCAAGATTGTCTGTCACCAGTTTTTGTATTCCTACAGTTCTCTTTTCTCTCTGGATGTAGCTATCACTTCTTGTTGCTCCCACACCTTCCTTGCTCCAGATACCTTCCTTCTCTTGCCTTCATGGTACTTGGTACTATCTTCTAAAGCTCTATCTCTCCATCTGCAGCATTAATTCCATATGGGTGAATTCTTACTAGCTCCATTTAGTATTTTCTATGTTCACAAGTCATGTTTGCTTTGAATTCCAGAATTCAATGAACTGTTCTGTAGCTTGCCACTACAGGACAAGCATCAGTATGCGGCTCCTAAGAGACCATCAGACAAAAGTTTCTGATAACTGGCAATTGTGGGTGGATTGATTGACCGTCTGGAAGATGGTCAAATTGGCTCATTGAAATGCCCAAGTAATTTGCCTATAAATTGTTTGACTTCCCACTTTCTGAGAGTTTGCGACTCTCCATTGAAACCTCTTTGCAAAATTCCATGGTCAAGCTTTTGAGAAAGTTTGCTGACATGGCATTCATTTACTGGCTCTGAGCAGGGCAGCTATGCCTTGGAGCCTAGCTGTTCTTATTGACCTCTTAAACTAGGTAGTTCAGTAGCTATAGATGCAAAGAGGTAGGTAGCAACCTTGAACCATGGTATGCTATCCTTAGCCTAAGTACAGAGGCCTTCTACCTAGACTCTGTGTTGAGACTAGGTACATGGCTTGTTACAGGCTGTGTGGCTGCAAGCAGTCTTGGGTGGGTATTAGAAATGGCACCAAACCCCCGGTTCTCAGGGCGGTTCTTTAACTACAGTTCTCAAAAAACTCAAATACCCTGTTCTGATGCATAACCAGGGTTCCAGAAAACCAGAGTACCAGTTTTAATATATAACCACAGTTCTCGGAAAATCAAAGAACTGGTTAAATAACCTTGTGTAAAATTATTGAGTCTTTACCAATTCTTTCATGAAAAACTGCCAGTTCTTTGAGGGGTTTGAAACTGGAGGTTCCTTTGATTCTGAAAATTTAAAAAACTGAACCGGAGTTTCTCTAACCTCCTAAAGTTTTCAAAAACCTTTTAAAAAACTGGAGGTTGTGAACAAAATCAAATAACCAGCTGGTTAACACTGGTTTCAACAACACACATTTTGCAAATCTGATGTTTGCTTAATATGGTCATTAGCCTGCTTGCAATTGTTGATAGGCTATGTCCAAGCCAGGGTCCTGAACTGTCCACAATGTTTCATTGAGCATTTTTCTAAAAGCACACATACAAGGTGCATGTTCAACACCTGGGATACAGAACTGGTGAACCAGTCTTTGTGATGTTGCTGAAGTGGTAATTATCCGTAAGACAATTTAGTCAAATCTGGCTATAAACAAAATTCGAAAGTAAACTATTTGAGTATCTTGCTTGTTACATACTGGAACTTAACATAGAAATCTGTGGATTTTTATGAAAAAATTGAAATCTGGCAACTAGAAAACTCAAAACAAACTTATTTTTCAAAAAAAATGGCAGCTGGCCAGAAAAAAACTGATGATTTGAACTTGATAAATGTTGCAAAGAAGATTGTTCTATCCATAAGATTGTTCTATCCATAAGGTCCAATAATTTGCGCTATGGGTGATGGCTCAGTGGTATAGCCCCTGTCTCAGACCCTGGGATCTCAAAAGGTTCTGGGTTCAAACCCATTGGTGTGCAATTGAAAGCCCTTGCCAGCCAAGACAGCCCTTTGCTCGACCTTGCACTCCTATGTTGCTGAACTTCTGAGTGTGCTCCTATCCTAGCTACCTGCACAAGCTAGCCACCCAAACTTGTGTTAGCTCAAAGTTCACCCAAACCCATCTAAATATGATTTGCACCTAAATCTCCACTCATTAAGGACTTCCTGTAAGTTTAAGGCCTTCATGGCCACAACTCCACCATATCTCATGGTCCAACCACAACAAGAGTCATTATTGGAACAACATTATGTCACCCAAGGACTTCCCATGAGACAACACCCCAAGGAAAGTCACTTCCATTTATTCCAAATGACATGCAAAAAAAAAAAGGTGCAACTTATTGAAAATAAATATTTTTTATAATTTACTTAAATATAAATAGGGTGTCTAATTATATCCGTTATGAGAGTATAATAATTAAATATTAAAAAATACCTTTTTATCTCAAATGTTTCTTGAAATATAAAAGTATTGACTTCTTTTGGCAATGCTCAATGTTGCCCCCAAAGAGTGTTGTGGGGTGACACCAAGTGCCACCCAGGACAACTCAAGTTGCCCCAAGGGAATAAACCACAACTTGTATCGAAACAAGCCTGTGGTTGTCCCAAGTCCCAATCTTGAAATCCCACGGCCTAATCTCATAAGGTGAATTAGGGAATTGAACCCCAACCCATTGGCTTAAACTCCCATGCCACCACGGTGGTCCCAATGCGAATCCCACCCCCACACAAGTCCAAAGGAGCTTGTGTGAAAAGGCATGTCATTTACCCCCATTTTATGGAGGTCAATGACCCTGTTGATGTTGTCAACAATTGCCCCCCAGAACAAGCCCAAGTTTACCCCATTCTAATCACAAGTCATTTTGGGGTTAACTATTCTTTGACTTTGGTTTTATTCATGTTGGCCCCTTTTTGTTCCAACATGGGAGGAATCTAAAGTATCATTTGTACACATTTGCAAGATCATTTGTGATGGCTTTTTCACTCCATATTCTCTCCTTGGGTTCTTCAACCTTATGAGTCAATGTTTCCTCTTGAATCCAAGTATAGGTTCCATTTGATGACCCTACATCGCCACCATGTTGAGAAAACGTTGTTAAACGAGCCAATAGATAGTGCTCAATTGGGCTTTTATAAATCAAACCCCGTTCACGCTTATGGACACGGGTTGTGATTCCATGGATTGGAAATTTTGCTTTAAAAGTTTATTTTTCAATTCACAGGCATGTCATTTAGTTTGCATGCATCATTACCCTAATCTAGTTTGATCAAACTCATATGAATTTTTTTTGTCGTTGGTCGCTATCAAGTCATTTCAACATCCACTTCATCCTTTCATGGAATAGCTTCTTGCACACCTTGACCTTGCAATTCATTTTCTTGGGTGGATTTGTGCACCCTTATTTCAAGCACCAAGCTTAAAGGTTTTTCAAGCTCTCAACATCAATTTTGAAGGTCGATGTCCCTATCAACACCTAGTTAAATTGGGGACCTCTAATAGGCTTTGTTTATTGTGTGTTTTCTTTTACCCTAGTTCATGCCCTTTTTTTAATTCAAACTTTTCCACCATTTCTAGCAAATGGTTTAGGTGTGAGAGTTTCATCCATGTTGCTTCTTTTGGGTGGCATCCATTCAACTTCACCAAATATTGTTTGCCCTTGATCACCTAGTTTGTTTTGCACCAAGGAAACATTTGATCTTTCTTGTGAATGTATGTTTAATGAGATCAAAACAAGGGTGGTAGGTTTGCTTCCTATCTAACCTCTTTTTATTTTTGTTGAATGACTTTAACATAAACACATGGAGGATTGGATGTGCCACAAAAGTTATTGGCAACAATGTCCTAATGAAGTTTGTAAATCATTTTATAAGGACTTGCATATTTTGGTATGAATCAACTTGCTAGAGCTTTAGGCATCTTGAAGTCCCAAATGTTCAACCACACAAGATCATCAACCTCAAATTCAATGTGTCATCAAATCTTATTGGTTTGTTTATCATATCTTGCATGTGCTTTCTTTAAAAGCTTTTTGGCCTATGTGTTTGTCTTTGTATGTTTCTTGACCATCTCTAGTTCAACATATTTACCTCCTTTTCAACAAACTCTTCCAATCCTTGGGATGGCTGAATTCATGTGTTATTTTGCTTCAACTCCAAATGCTAATTCAAAAGGACTCATCCTAGTTTTTGAATGTATGGTTGAATTGTAGTAAAAAAATCCATTAAAGCTAAATGGTCACCCCTATCTTTATGGCACTAGAAAAAATCATGTCGTATGCAACTAGTCATTTTGCAATTGTGTGTAAGTAATCATTGTTTAAACAACTAGATTGATCATGTTTACAATTACAAAATTGGCACCATATAGTTTTTGAGCTATGTTTTTTTATGTGCAACTAGCATGCCATTAATGGTGTACAGAATGGACACCTATCATACAAATAATGACCTTAACTGATATATATATAGCTAAATTAATATACCCAATATATATATATATATACACCTAGGCTAGTAGCTTACCAGCTTAGCCAATTAGCTACAATTATGATAATATAATAATACAACTATTCATATTCATCTATATTAGTATTTAGATTAATAATTAATAATATGTTTGTGCAAAATTTGTGGATTTCAAAGTGTAAAAATGACATGAAAAAATATATATATTACTTCTATATAAATGATGTGTCTTTTCTACTTATGATATCTTGATATGAAGTATGTATGATTTATATTTTAACTAAAATTTGTGCAATTATTGTGATGTAGTTTTGCATAAAATTATGCAAATTTTGTGTATTAAACATTCACAAAGTGTTTCATATGTTTGAATATTTAAGATATTATATGTGTGAAAATATCAATCATATTAACCATAACATAAATTTCATGCAATTTTTGTACAAACCTATGAAAATCAGATTTTGCATGAACCTATGAAGCCTAGTAAGTTTGTGATGTAAATTCAAAATAAAATAAGATATCCCAAAATACCTACTTAGCCTAGGCCTAACTACATGTCTACTTAGGTTTAGTTACCTACCTAAGTGCCATATGTTATGAAACACAATGCCAAATTCTCAATCCATGATTACATCCATGATTAAGTAACTAGTTGTTTTGAACATCCATAACTACATGATTATGTAGTTGAATAGGACATATCATATTTTAATGCCTTTTGCAACTATAATCATGAAGGACAATGTCTTTTACAACTATGACTTTTATTACTACAATCATGAAAGACATTAAAAATATATTTTTTCTTAGCCTACTAGCATAGGTTAAGTAAGCTTACGACTTTTAGGCTAAAAACTTAGCCTAAATGTTAAAAATGTAGGCCCTAACTTATTTAAGAATGTAGACTAACCTAGCTAAGTAGTTAGGCTAGGTTAGGTATTTAGGCTAAAGTAGCAAGTTAATTTAAGCTTCACTTAACTTAACCTAGTTAACTTTACAAAAACTAAGTTGCAATTGGAAGGACTTGAACCCCGCACCTCCAAATTGAGGGATAAAGTCCTTAACCATTACACCATGTTTTTTTACATGATAAAAATAATCAGCATATTATCATAAACTTTTTTTTTCTAACTCATTTAAGAAATTTAACTACATAGCTAGGGGTGAAAGCACCTTATGGGGGGGCCAAAAATGTTGTCACATTGTATTGTTTTCCAAGGGCATCCATGTTCTGAACTTCAACCATGGTAATATTAGAACATATTTTTCCAAATTTTTTACATAATATGGTACATTATAACACAAAGAATTCAATTGCAAAAAAATTTCCTTTTTCCAACTTATATTGTGTCATTCCGAAGTATATTTGTGGCAAAAAAATGTATGTCATTGTGTACAAAAAAATGCAAATAAACTTTTAAAATGATTGAAATGAATTATATTTTTTATGAAATTTGTAATATCTATCAAACATTATGATTCCATATGATTGGATTAAGTTTGTGAACCATTTAAAGAGTTTGATAATTATCATATCACAAATGAGTGTTTTTAAGGGCGATGACCATAAATATGTGGTAAATTAACATTTTGACAAACTACCACTTTCAAATGGAAGATGATAAGATATGTGAGGTGAGTCATTTTTAAAATTTTCATTTTGAACATTCTTTGGTTGATTCATTCAAACCCAAATTTAGTGCAGTCCATAAACAAAAATAGGCTCTATTATACTATATATACCATAAATATACTCATTATTCCTTAAATTTAAGCTTTTAAAATTTATTTCTTTTTTTCAAATAATATTAAATATCATTAACTTTGTGAAAATCAAAATATCAAGCCCAAACACTAAAAGTGAAAACCAAAAATAAATACAATATGTTTTGCAAAAATATACTTTATATACATGTCATGAAAGTGCCCAAAATGGCCCTTTCGTAATGTTCTTTCACCCCTAGCCACTTAGCTAGGGTATTTAGTTAGTAGGTACCAAGGTAGGAGTAGCTAGTATCTAAGGTAGGTACCTACCTAATAGCTATCTAGATAGTAAATAATCGGTAATACCTAGTAGTTATTACCTCATAGGCACTTGTTTCATAAGTACCTAGGTAGTTAGGAGGTAGCTAATAGTTTATAGTACCTAAGTATGTTAGTCATGTAGTTGTAATGTAATAGTATTCATGTATAGTCATAATGTAATCACAATGTAATCATAAATATGACTAAAGGTATATGACTACAAACATAATTACATGATTAAATTAGGAAATAGTTGCAAAATGTCCTAGTTATGAAATACATGTTTTGGTGTTGTGAAATAATTGGACAAAACCATGGACATGTGTCATAATATAATAGGGTTCATTTGAATTACATGTAATTATTTTTCATATATGCAACTATTTCGAACCTTGAACATGATGGATGAAAATGTATAATGATATCATATATACATGTCAAGTAAGAAATGTTGTATGCAATTATAAGTCACATGTGACTTGTCTTAGGCAATTATGGCTATTTTCATCCACATTTAAGTTTTGAGAGTCCTTTCATGCACATAAAACACTTAAAACATAGTCGTCAAATAATGCTTTCAGATTTGAATGTCCTTTTTGTTTATCAAATGTGCATCATTCATTCCTAAAATTTGAGAGGAGATTCATATTAATGATTAAAAGTGCAAAAGGAGTTGAGATTAATAAAAAACTTATTTGTTACACATATCTACACATTTGGTTCAAACGTGTTTTTGGCCTTTTAAATTACAAAATTTGATGATGCGTCTTTAACAAAAGTTATTCATTTTTATATGATGAAGGGCATGGACAAATTTTATGGAGGAAAAAATATTATTTAAATATTTTATTTCATTGATTTCTATCATGCTATCTTGAAAATGCATAAATTATGTTCAATTTTCAACTTTTGTATGTTTAAAAAATGATTTTATGTGATAAACTTTTTCCAAATAATGTAAAGTTCAATTTAATATAGAATTTTGGGATGTGTAGTTTATCTTCGAGATACAATCATTTCCTATATTCAAAGGATAATCATTTTGTCTACACATTTAGTTTTTTATACTTGAAATTCATTAATGTATATAAGTAGATAACATTGCCAAAAGTTGGGTGAAATTTTTTTATATATTTCAAAGTGAATGGTGTAAAATATGATTAAACCCATCATTACAAAACACTAATTCCTTGGCTCTTTTGGCTCCTTTTACTATGAATGCACCTTAAAATTTTTGGGGACCAGGGCCCCATAAAGTGAGTTGTTTGGCCGAATGTAACATTGATGCACTAAGTCATTATTTAATTGTTGAGTTTCTTATAGTTCCTTTTGGTTCAACCTATAAGGTATTTTAGAAGGTGATGTTGACCTTGGCACCACTTCAATTTTTTTATCAACATCATGACAATGAAACAACTTTTTGGGAAGTTCATGCATTAAAACATTCAAAAATTCATTAAATGTGTCTAAAATACAAGTAGGCCATGGGCTAGCCCCTTTGGTTTTTTCTTTAGTTGTAAACTCATCTCATACTTTAAAATTAAAATGAAGTCTTTTGTAGCTTTGGAAAAGAGATTTAATCGATACTCACTATTGACAAACTTGTTTGGTATTCAATGTTTAAGCTAATTGACTTATAATTAACCTAGCTATGATTTTAAACTTCGAACCACTTTTCAAAATATCAATACGATAGGTGTTCAAGAAGGTGTTGTCTAAGATGGCTTCAAATCCATTCAATTTGCACATTGTGAATTTTCTTTCAAACTTACTGCCATCACATTCTAGTTTTGTGCCCCATCTCATGGGCCAACTTTGTGTCACCTTGTGTTCACTACACTTTGATGGGCTTTGCCACCTTTGTGCATCACACTTCAATCATTCAATAATAATTGAACTTATGAACAAATGTGTGGTTCCTAAATCCAACAACCCAAAAAAATGTTGGTTCCCATAACACAATGAAGTGAAATTAAGTTTGGTTTCAACTTCGCTACATTTACCTTGACAATAGATCCTTTGTCTTACAATTCCTACTTTACCTTTATTAATTTGGGGTAGTTTTTGATTAAATGCCCCGATTGATTATAGTTGAGACATTTAATCATCAACTCACATCACCTTTCAATTTCTTGTCATCTCAAAGTTCCTTTTGTGATGCACCCTTTTTCATTTGCATTTTTTTTTCTCCCCTGAAATTGCCACTAGCTTGGGAGTTGTCACCTTTGGAATGCTCACTTGGGCTTATTGTGCCTTTGTGAACCATAAAATTATCCCCCAAACATTCCACCAACTTCATCATTCATGAAACTTAACAAATTTCAAGCACACTGCCCCTTTGGAAAATTTAATTGCTAGCCCAAGGTTGTAAGCCATGAAGGAATGACACTCTGTGGGCATATTCCTCCTTCATGGGGATGAGACTTAATTTGATGGTAAATGTTTAAACATAATGCACCAAAGAGTTTGGGCCATCCCCTTGGTGCAAGAAAGGGAATTTTTCCCCATCCTTAAAAGTTTGGTCATGCATGGGGCATGAACTTTTTTTTCAACTTGACATTGAACTCATTCCAACTCAAAGTCCCTACCAACTCAAGTTTGACATCTTTTTGAGCCATCCACCATTCCATGGCATGTAATTTCCGAAGTAAAGATTGGACCATGTAGATTTGATCCGCATTGGTGATAACAACTCGTGTCTCAAAGTAGGCCTATACTTGGATAAGCTATTGGCACACCCACTTTGCCTTCACATCTTTGCCAAAAAAGGACTTTACCATTTTAGTCTTGATGGTTTTTTCAAAATTGTCTTCCTTTGACGGTCCTAGCCCCAGAGGCCTCTATCAAGGATGAATATTTGCCTCCATCAAGGTTAATAACAAGCATGTATTTCACCTTGTTGAAGCAACATAACTTGCATGATTTTGATCAATTCCCCCATGTTTGTTGGGATAATGAGAATTATTAAAGTTTGGGCAAGAGTATCTTGCGTGATTGCTTCCACTACTTCTCATTTTCCTTGGTCTTCAGTTCCTTCTTGATAGACCATTCCTATTCTTAATCAACCACAAACTCTTTGGTGGACCTTTTTTCCTATTCCACAAGCTTACATGCCTTTTTGTTCTCAAAGCAAACTTTATTGGCCAAAAGATCATCTACATCACTTGGTGCATATGAGCTACTCAAATGTGACAAGTTTGAGTTGGAAGACGATTCTAATGTGCTTGTTTTGGCTTTGCCTTAAACTTAAATTTTTTATTTTTCATTATTGTTTTTAAAAGGGGGCTTATTCCTTCCTCTTGGCCCATCCCTTCTTCCCACTCCTCATTTGTTAAAGTGATCACTTTCGAATTTGGGTTTAAATGCCCTTGACCTTCCATTATGTATGATGGTGGTTATTTTTCAACCTTGTCCATTGTTATTTCCACCTTTGTCTTGTGCTTTTGGGGCTCAACTTTTTTCTTCACTTCCTTCATAGGAGTGACTTTTATTCCACCCGACTACAAGTACAAAATCCTGCTTTGATATTAAATGAAACACCCCTTAGCTTAGCTTTGTGTTCTTGCACCACCAAACTCTTTAGCTCACTTGTATCTCTTAATTTTTAATTACTTACATAAGCCACCCAAACTTGTAGAGTTCACCCAAACCCATTTGGACTTGATTTGTTCTTAAACCCCAATTTGTTCATTCTAGATTTCCCAAAGGTTTAGGGTCTTCATGCCCACAACCTTGTGATGTTTCATGGTTAACCACAACAAGAATAATTTATGAAACATCATTAAATCATCTCATGACTTCTTACAAGATAACACCCAATGTTGTCCTAGGACAACATTAAGCTACCCCAAAGGAAAATGCAAGGCAACACCAATAATCACCTTAAGACAAGACCAAGTTGCCCCAAGGGGAAATGCAGGATGACACCAAATGTCGCCTTGGGGGCCAAGACAACCCAAGTTTCCCCAATTGAACAAGCTACAACTTGTCTTGTTCCAAATCTCGACTTTGAAACCCCACAACCCAATCTTGGGAAGTAAGCTAGGGAATCAAACCTCAACCCACTAGTTTAGACTCCCACATCACCATGGTGCCCCACTATGGTGGTCCTTGCACAACACCCAATGAAATCATGTTATTGTGGATTGGAAACAAGTTTTTGTACAAAGTAGTAACATGGTTTTTTGATGGTGTGAAAATGTAAATTAGGGTTAAGGATTGGGGTTCACTAGAAAGGTGCATCTATTTTCAGCAAAGGAAAAGTGATAGCCAAAGGAGATGTTTAATGGAGGAAAGTGGAAAATTAATTGGCATTAGCTCTTTGGGGATGTGAAACATAGTGCATTACTATTGCATGTATGGTTATTTGTTTTGTTTGGTGCAAATGGAGGAGTTTTTAAAACAATATTTAATTTAGAATTGTAAGTTATTGCATTGATGATGTTATCCATAATTGCATTTGAAAAGGGTGCAAACATGATCAAAGGAGCCAAAGGCACCGATGACAAACTGTTTTCCTAGGATTGGGATTAACCACATTTAACACCTTTCATTATGAAAATTTTGTTTATTTTATCCAACTTTTGGAAATGTTGTCCACTTGTATTCATCAATGAATTGTTTCCCATGAAAATTTCATTATTAAAAAATTCTTTACCTTAGTCCTTTGTAAAATTGATCGCTTTCGGTGTAATTATTGTTCAAGTTCAAAAGTGTTTTGTTAAAACCAAAATCAAAAATTAGATTTAATGAATTTTTAATTTGAATTCCTCAACATTCATATGAATCATTTAACATAAGTTGGAATGATTAACATAACTTTAAAATGTTAAAACAAAAACATATGTAAAAATGTTTATAATTTCATCACGATTCAACATGGTTAGAGGAAGGAGACTAAAGAAAAGTGGTGATTTGGAAGTTCAAAAGCAAAATGTTGCTTCATCAAAACAAACAATTGGGAAGCAAAATGTTCCATCAAAATTAAGATCCGGGGAGCAAAATGTTGCTCCTTCAGAATTGAAAATTGATGAATCAAGCAATATATGTGACTTAAAAGTTGACAATGGTGACAATTCACAATTCAAATGATGAGATCATTCCTAATACAAATTGGGAATTTTGATTAGAAAATGGTGGGTTAAATTGTTTTAGAATTTATTTACATTAAATTAAATACAGATAAAAAATTGTACAAGTTGTTTTAAGTTTATTTATATCCGTAGGTATGGGATTTTTTTTGTCAAATTTTTTTTATTGAAATACCTAAAAACAGTTAAAGTTTGTAGGAGTTACATTTAATTGTGTGATTTTATGTTTTGTAATACCTACATTTTTTTTTTTGAACTTTTTATGTGTAAGGTTTTAAGGTTAGGATTTTTTTATTACAAAGTAATGACTTACATTTTTATATTTTTTGGTTTAAGTATGGAACTTGAAACCGACTAGGCCTTTTAATCATCGGCACAGCCTTGTCCACCTAATTTGGTTCCAAAGGACAAAAAATGGACGAAGGTTTTCTTAAAATGAAAGTGTAAAGTTGGCACTTGCATTGTTACATATTGTGCCAAATGGTTGTTGACCAAACATTTGAAGGATGTGCATGGTTTGGTGGCAAAAATGGCCAAACCTGGGAAGCCTTCAACTTCTAAAGGAGGTCCTTGACATCAAGACCATGCTATAATGAATGTTTGCATCTTGGGAGATGCCATGGTTGTGCAAAGGCAAAATGATCAAAAGGTTGCTAGTCAAACTTGTGCCAAAGCCCAGCATGAATGGGATAAACTGGTAATTATTGCAGAACAATGTCCATCATTACCAAAACCAACTTTGGTCAAATTAGCTTCAAAGCAATTATTGTAAGTGTTGAGTCTTAATGCCTAGGGTGTGGGAAACATGCTTCATGATGTAACATCACAGATGGAGAAGGATGAAAATTTATAAGAGATGATTTGATCCACCCATTTTGCATATGCACGACAATTAAAGATGGCATGGGATGTCAAAAATTGGGATCGAAAGTCCACTAAAACAAATCAAACACAAGAGTTAACATATATATTAAATTTCATGAATCCAAAATGATTCATGGAAAGTAAAAAATAATAAGAATCAATGTTTATAATTTTTTTATAATTTTGTTTCATCCAAGGTGTGTTAGGCTTTAATTTGGTGGTTTTTGGGTGTTTATGGGGTTTAAAGCACAATAAAGGAAAAAATTATTACAAATGCAGTTCAGGTTGGGATGCAATGTCGCCATCTGTACATTATTCGTCATGCAATAAAGGTTGCAAATGCAATAATTTCTTATTGAATTAAACATAGGATTGTAAATAATGATATGGTTTTGGGTTTCCATTTTATATAAGTAGCTAGGTTTTTTCAGCTCTTTTATTTTTTGGATTACCCAATTTTTAAACTTTGGTCCTTTGATATATTATTAAAAACCTCTTTTTTTCATTGGGTTTTTTAGCAATTTTTGATCCACCCATTTTTGTACATCTTTTATCAATATAATATTTTTTTCTACTCACATTTGTTTGATGGGTATATGGTTAATCATATATGTCTTCTTTTTCATAATATTTTTAATAATTTAAATGTAAAAATCAAACCTTAAATAGGCCCATATGAATAGGTAACATTAATTTGTCTTGGGTTTACAAAGATCAAAATGAACATTGTGCAATACCTACATTTAATGTAATAGGATTCACATCACCTAAATTTTTAAAAAATAATACCCACATTCTAAACATGAAATACCTACATCATTTTCTATTTTAAATTCCATAAAACCATTTTCAAATATATAATACCCACATATAGGTCCCATTATAGTCATTGATTTTTTACATTCATCGCAATACTTGCATATAGGTCCCATAATAGTTGTTTTTTTTTATGTTCATTGTAATACCTGCAATTTTTCCATAAATTTAATTCAAAATAATAATTAATTTAGGTATATGAAAAAAAATATTTTGGGTACCCAAACCACTTATTAGTTATTCTAAAATGACTTTACATGCGAATATTACATTTAGGGTTGGGTTGACACACCCCAAATTCCTTGATAGATTCAATTGCAAGTCCAAATGTGAAAACAACGAAAGGATAAGGAATTGGGGCATGTTCTTTAGTTCGTAACATTTCAAAGGTAGAGGGGCATGTTAGAGCTCTAGGATGGGGATTAGGAAGAGTGACAAATAGGTTAATTATTCATACAGATTTACACGAACTAAACAATAAGTTGGTTAATGCATAGTTTACACGAACTATGGGCAAACACAGATTCACAAGACTCACCACGGCTTGGACTTGGAAGAAACCATCACCTTCCCCTTTATAGTATTCTCTATGCCTGGCCACGGGGCCAGCATCCAAATGTCATTTTGTCTTGGGACTTCCAAGTTAGGAGTTTCAAAATTTTTGAAATTGGGACTCCTGCGACTTTGGAGGCCCATACTTTTTTGTGCAGACTTTCGATTAAAATGAGGTTTAAAGCAAAGTTGTAACCTTTGTAGAGAACTTTCCAATGATATGTGACACGTCATTTGCACACAACAAAATCAAGACAATTCACGATTTTTAGTGGTTGAAAGTCAAATTGGCAATTTGACTTTTGACCTTTCTTTTGACCATAACTTTTGTTTTAAGTACCCAAGTGGTCATGCGATCCCATTTCGGACATAAAAATTCCAAAAGCTTTTCAATGGTATAAGGAACTTTTTAATCCATTGAATTTTGACCTCTGCAATCACTCTTTGAAGATTCAGGAATCCATCAGGACTCCAATTCCCAAAGTGGGAGTCCACTTGGGAATGTGGAGGTTCATTCCCTCACACTCTCTTACATTCTCGGGAGCATGAAATGTGATTACCGGGCTTCATTCTTGGTTTGCACCTTTGGAAGCGCTTGCGTTGGTTGCAAGCCCAAGGCTAGGGTTGCAACATGGGTCTTCACATAAGGTTTGCTGTAATCACTTATGTATTATTTCATAAGGAACTTGCATGAAGGTATTGCATCTAGGCCTTGGCCTTCATTCAAAGGCACCCTTAAACTACATATTGGGTATTTCGAAGCAACCCTATTGGTGGGTATTGCATTTAAAGTTACCCTTTCACTATAGGTTTTACTTAAATCATCTATGGGTTATTTTGAAATGAATTTAAATATGGCTATTGCATTTAGGGTTAGGGCTTCATATAATTTTATAATATCCACACACGTATTTACTTTCACCAATTAAAATTTTAGCCTTAATTTTTTAAATAATTAAATAAAATTTGTAACAAAACATAAAAGAAGGTATGCCTCTTACCATTTGTTAATATTTGCAAGTTGATTGTTTTCACTTTCATTAAAATATATATATTGCATTATTTTGTTAATAAAATTCCCCCCAAAATGCACCTTAGATTTATTTTAATTATTATAGGCTTGTAAAAATAATGTTAATTAATTTATATGTTTCTAACTGTAAACTTGAATCATAATCCAATAGTATATATTTGTAACAATTATATGAAAAAATGTGCTTTCTTTTAATAAATTTTTTTAGTTCAAATTTAATATGTTGTAATATAATAAGGAATGGACATTAAACTATCATAAATGCTTGTTAAACTTACGTGGCCTAGGCTAAGAAACTACTCATATAACTATTATGTTTATTTAGTATGCTTAATCACCTTTAATACCTACTTAGACCATCTAGGATATTAACCTATAAGGCCTACACTAATGAATAAACTACATAATAGGCCTATATTACATAGGTAGTTTACTAAGTAGTTAATTAAGTTACTTAATAAATAGTTTACTAACCTATTACTCATGTTTAAGTTAGGTTGTTTAGCTTGGTCAATGTCGACACTTTAATCAATCTAACAACCTTGGCAATGAGCTTTTGTTAAAGTTAGTAATTTGTCAAGGCTATGGATTTTTAGTTGTTTTTTTATGAACATTACTGTGTTCCTTGTATAATTGAATCATGTTTCAACTTGTGAAGGTATCGAGAGCATTACATAATAACTTGGCCCTCACAAAGCTTCCAAATCCACACAAACTCTAACATGGTTTTTAAGAACTTGTGAACATTTTCATACCTAGTTAATAATATTTTTGAATTTTTAAATTTTCATTAAAAACAAAGTTCATTAAAAAAATTGTAATATATGTAACCATGGGTTAATATATATAATTTTTATATTATTTTAAATAAATATGAAGATATTATATGTATTGAAATGAATCAACAATATAATTCCATAATATCATTATATATGTATAATGTGTTATAAATAACAATATATTTGGACCAATATTTAAACCAATATTATACATCATAAAAAATAAAGTTTACATGAGGACTTGTGTTATATATGTATAAAATATAAAATATTTTTGACCCACTATATGATTATTTTAACCAAGAAATTATTTACTATATATCAAAAAATATAAAATAAAATTTCAATCAGACATAAAATTAATATATGGGAAAGATCATTTTTATTATTATGTGAAAAAAAAAAAAAAAAAAA
>Ga0209611_10002306_pt1 | contig 33447 bp, 27 predicted proteins | sample S1TSphgellanicum_3_FD_187693 | JGI IMG/M metagenome (GOLD analysis project Ga0209611, IMG submission 187693) | Host-associated microbial communities from peat moss isolated from Minnesota, USA - S1T2_Fc - Sphagnum magellanicum MG (SPAdes) (version 2) | ecosystem: Host-associated > Plants > Peat...
GGGGGGGGGGGGGGAGAGGGGCATAGAGATAAGGGAGGAGGGAGAGAGAGGCAAAGAGAAAGATGGTGAAGGACGCTGTGGCGGTGGATTTTTTTAAAACAAATTAGGTTAGTAGGTTAGGGTTAAGGGCCCTGAATTAAACACCACGACCGGTCACATAAAATTTACAGGTCAAACAAGGTAATCGAAGCATAGGTAGTTTGGAGAACAAATCAGAACTTACTCCGCAGAATAGACGAAGTTACTAACTTTTGCAGGAGCCCAGCACTCGTGAGTTACTCTGTTCCAAGAAGTAGCTTCTTACTTCATTCTCTTACCTGTGACAGGCTGGGAGTTGGGCAGTCTACAATGTGAACAAATTCTTTACAATTGTTATACAGTTATGAATTACATATATTAAAGGACGTCGTGACGTGAAGCATCATTTCATTCATCTGTCCTGCCATCCATTCGTTCATTCGTCTGATCATCCATCCATCCTATCATGGTCTGTTTACTCCCACCGAAAATGGCTGACTCTGCCTGGAGGGCCTCTCATGTGTAGCATTTCAAGCATTTGCCTTTCCTGTTCTTCCTTTCTCCTCTCAATCAGGAAAAGTTTATGAAAAAAATAGGAAATAAAAGAAAACACGTTTATGATGGAAAAATAGAAAAAATACATATTACTTCTTTTTATTTAACCCTACAGCCTACCCTACCTAGACAATATGACTGGTGGTTTGCAAGGTGAGTATTTGAAAACTGACCTTTATGCATAATTTATTATTTTCTTAAAAACCCAATCATTTATTAAAATATATTATTTTTAATAAAATACATTTCTGAGAAAAAATCTTCAATAAGTCACCATATCACAAAAGAAAAAAAGACATTCACTTTCTCTAAACACCCCATCTCACATAATCAAAAGAATAATTCTTTGAAAAATCAGAAAAATTTCACCTTCCACCTTGAAAAACAACAAAACTTTTCCCTCCCATGTCACCCAAGAAATAAGCCTTTGAGTTAGTCCCCATCCCAAAAAAAATTCACCTATCCCAATTCCTTTAAAAAAAAACCTCCTTTTATTTATTCCGAATCAAGAAAAATAGTGAATATTTAGGGATATTCCATGTGTTGAAATGAAAAATTCAAAATTAATTAATTATTCGATGAACATGTGTTGAAGTTGCCAAGGTTCTACGGTAGCTAATTAGTAGGTATGTCAACAATCACCCACCAGCAGTGATTCGTTTCAACGGAGTAAGACACACCTTGTGATGAGAGATTCTTGTCCGTGATGGCCTGTTATTAGAATTCGTGTGAGCTGCCTGGCATGATTGGAAGCTCTGGGTTCTTGTATCAAGGCAGCCGCGGACCCACCAGGGTAGAGGAGAAGGTGAAGGGCGAATAGGACCAAAGCAGCGCATAAGGGGAGGCAGCTTCCTGCCTGCCATCGCCACCGCCATCTGCACCATCTGAGATTCTGCTGCTTCATCTCCCTCTGCCTCCAGATCCGGCCGCAAGCAAGCAGGGGAAGGAAGGAACGAGGGATCGGTGACTGGCCCTAGCAGTCGGCTACGCTGCAGCAGGAGCGGGAGGAGCAGAGCAAACCCCACCCCGCATTCGTTCACCTGGTACCCTTCCCCTGCCCTCTCTTTTGTCGGGCTACATTATAGGTAACCTACGTTTGCTTAGTAGGCCTATCGTTCAAGTCCGCCATTTTTAATCCAAATTCCCATTATTTATTTATTTATTTATTTTTATTAGTTTTTCTTTCGTTCTCTTTTGCATTCCTTTTCTTTCTCTTTTTCAGTTTCTCTTTCATTTTATTTTTTCAAATAGGTGTTTTAAATAATAATCAGAAAACGAAAATTCATTTCCAAAAAACAAAAAAGATTTTATTTTTTTTCCCCAAATAGCTTTATTCGAAGCTAAAGCTCTTGCATTTGAAGAGAAGAAAAAAAAAACACTAGCTCTTGTGTTGGAGGAAATTACCTTTGCTGCAAGACGCAGAATGGGGATAGAGTGGGAAGTGATGGTTGTGCGACAAAGAGCTCCTTCAGTCTCACCTCCAATGGTTGGGGCAATGCTTGGACATTCCAAGTTCTTGATTTGAATTTGTGAGCAATTAGGCTTCTTTTTTTTTTTCTTTTTTTTTTTGGCATATGGGTGCTTCACCCTTGGTTACAACTAACAACAAGGTTTAAGATTTGAAGAACTCCATGATGGGGCTCAATGCCACACTGCTGTTGTGTCCTTTCACTGTAGCATCGGACATTTTCACGTTAAAGAAGGACACTATCAAGATGCACTGTAGCAACATCGGGCTCAACGTCCCAAACAATGCACCCCTAGTGGTCTATCAAGTAGCCCTAACTGGGCACTGGCTAGTCATGGGCCTCAAGACTGACAGCTTACCTATTGACACGCGACTATCCAAAATGGAGGCAACCATCGAGAACATTACGTCTCTCACAACCGTTAACAACCTTGCAATTAACCGGCTGATAGAGCGCGAAGTGACTACGACTGTCACAACCAAGGCTACATCTACAGAAAAGCCCAAGTGGACCACGATGATGGCCAAAAACGTGCGTCAGGTGGTTAGCCGAGCTATGGAAACCCTGGCTAACACGCCCAAACAGGAGGAACGCAAGTTCAACCTCCACCTCACAGGCTTTGAGGATAAAGAAGGCGAGACCGAAAATGAGCTGGTGCAACGGTTCAACACAGAGCTGTTACAAGGCCAAATGAGGCTGCGCGTCAAAGTCGTTACTGCCACGCGGCAGTAGCCTGCGACTTGGCGGGCCTCCACCTCGACAACAAGCACACGCCCTGACACGGTGCTGCTCAAGTTTGTAACGAGTGAAGATTGTCAGGCTACGTTGCGAAGGCGTAAGGGCTTACCAGGGACCAAGTTGAACTTGGATGAAAACCTCATGCCCACACTACAGGCGCGCAAATCAGAGATGTGGCCACTATTCAAGGAAGCCAAGGCAGCAAGCAAACGCGCATTCTGGCATGCACCTGAGTTTTTCGTCGATAGCACTCAAATTTGCCCGCCCTCCTCTATCTAAGGGCACGGGACCAGACAGACCTATGCATGGTATTATGGAACATGCACGGGGGTGGTGTAAATAAACTGAAAACGAGGGTGCAAATACTATAATTGTTTCAAGGTGTTGACTTCGTCTTATTAACTAAAACTTGGCACTTCCCAAGCCAACATTTGCCACATGTTGAAGGGTTTGACTCACTTGCGGTAGCACGCACGATGCAACTAGGAAATACAAAAGCAACAAAACATAACGGGGGGGTTACTACTTACTTTTGTAACCACTTCAGGCCAAACTTGTCACAATGGAAGGAAGGAAGCCAGAATTCTTATCTATGGCTATGGGTTAGCAAGGGTGTTGCCCCTGACTTCTTTATCTACGTGGTGTACGTTGCCCCTATTGGCTCCAAACACGAGAATGAATCCTTATTCCAAAACCTGATAGCAGATATTACTGAAGTTCAAACTCTTGGGGGCATAGTACTATTGGGAGGGGATTTTAATGTGCATACTACAACATTACCAAATACCATTGAGACTAGTGACCTTTGTGAACTGTTACAAACACCTGAACTTGCTGAAACTAAACAACCAAGCGTTGTGGCTACGCGACAAAACTATGATGCTAGTGTTTGCGGCTGGGGCCACGAGCTCTTGGACCTATGCTGTGACACTGGATTACTCATCCTCAATGGCCGGACATTTGGCGACCAATTAGAAGAGTTCACTTGTTTGGCAAATGGGGGGCGCAGCATTGTCGATTATATTATTAGCTCGCCTGCAGTTTAGCAAGCTGCTACACACCTCGAGGTGATAATAGATGACACCCACTACAGCGCGATGGGGGGGCGACTCTGACCACAGGCTGTTACGCTTACGATTGAACATCGATTACAGCTTTGTTGAACCACAACATAAGGTGGTAACAAAAAAAATTTTGCCTAGGTTCAACTATGATAAATCAAAAGTTGAAGAATACCAGCTTGCCCTAACAATGAGTCTTGGAAACCTGTGGGTTGCTGACTCAATTGGGCATTTGGGGGCAGATGAATTAACTGACCTACTATAGCAATGCATGGGTGTTGCAACAAAGTCTACTTTTGGCAACAAGCATTTGGGAAGGAGCTGTAAAAAAAGACACTACCATAAACCCTGGTTTAACGTTAACTACCATACAGCAAAACGTGAACTGAGGCTTTGGATGAAAGCTAACTTCGACTCACACGCCACTAAACATCAGAAAAATAAACTCAAAAATTTATTAAAAAGGAAAAGATTTTTTTGGGAAACTGTAAAAGTTCAACATATGTGTGCGCTTACTAAGGTGGATGCGCTTTTGTTCTGGAAAAAGTATCGGCCAAGGGCACTCGTTATGGACAAGATCAGTGCAGCTACGCTTTTGGAGGGCTTTCATGCGCTAGTTGGCTAGTCTCCGCCACCCATACGGTTATGGACTAATCATTCAGCTCAGGTGATTAAACCTCCACCTAGCCACACCCTAAACACAGATATCGCACTTGCTAAGCTACTTTAGGCGTTGAAAAAGTTACAAAGGAACAAGGCTACTGGTTTGGATGGTATGAAAGCTAAGTTCATTTTGGATGCACGAAAGTTGCTACACATGCCACTATTGACAGCATTCAATTGCTTTCTGGCAGAAGGCTTTCTAGAAGCCCTTTCCACTAGGGTGGCCCACGCGCACTTTAAAGAGGGCGATGTTTTTAAATTTGACAACTACATGGGGATAATGGTTGGGCCTATCCTAGCAAAGTTGTTCATTATGATCCTTGACAAAAGGCTGAACGAATGGACTAAACAACATGGGCTGCGTGCCAAAGGTCAAGCTGGGTTTCGCAAAGATTACCGCACTACTGACCAACTTTTCATGTTGCGAACTTTGATAGAATAGAGCAAGGCAAAAAAGAAACCACTTTATTACTACTTTGTCAACTTAAAAAAGACATTCGATACTATGTCACGTGAAGTGTTGTGGCAGGTGTTAGCTGGCCTTGGGGTGAAGGGACACTTCTTACGATGCTTATAGGCAATGTATGCCAAGGATACCATACGCATCAACAACCCAAGTGAGGGTGTCACCTCCGGCTTCAGGTGCCAGCAAGGTGTGAAACAAGGTTGTCCTCTCAGCCCCCTATTGTTTGGGTTATATTTGGATGCCCTATAGGGGTGTTTAGACGGCAGAGAATGTGATGCACCAACCTTAGTAGATGTGCACATATGGTTGTTGCTTTTTGCAGATGACCTTGCTCTAACATCGGAGTCAGAGGTGGGACTGCAACAACAGTTAAACACACTCCAATAGTTTTATGTTAAACGTGGACTTACAGTGAATGTGAAAAAAACAAAATTCATGGTGTTCAATTTTGTTGACCCATGACAAGAGTTTGTGTTTGAAGGTGACATTATTGAATGTGTGAAGACCTTCAAATACTTGGGGATCCTACTTGACACCACCCTGAACCTGGATAGTGTAGTGGAACATCTAGCAGCTGCAAGTAGGTGCTCGTTATTCGCATTGAACCGCCGCTGTGCAAAACTACGTATTATGGACGTTAAGTTACGTTGTGACCTCTTCAACACGTTGGTGCGTTCCATAGCAAGTTACGCTTGTGAGATTCGGGTGGACTTCAAGAAAATAGAGGCTATTGAAGTAGTGTAGCAAAAGTTACTCAAGTCCTTACTAGGGGTGCGAAAAACAATTAGCACATCCATCATGCTGGCAGAATTTGGCAAATTCCCCTTTGAACACTTTGCATGGGGACAAGCATTGCTATATTATAATCGTGTGAACATGGTCATTAAAGACCGCATCTTAGGAAAGGCATGGGAAGCCTAGCTCGTTATGCTTGTTGCGGGAAAGAAATGTTGGGCTGGATCCGTGAAAAAATGGCTACTCCAAAACCCCAAGAGGTGGCAGGTTTTCTACCTCCGGCTCAAGAATCAGCCCCAAGAAGTGGCAAGTTTTCTGCCTCCGGCTTAATCACCACTGGAAACAACACTTCAGCTTGCAACGACCCGTGTGCTCTAGGCAAGGACTACTCAACTGCTATTGGGAATAATTCTTGGGTCAACGCACATACATCTGACCTATCTAGCAAGGCTAGTGTAGCCGGTTGGTGGTAGATCTACGACAAGAAGCCCAATCAACTAGGAGGTTAGGACCCCACCCCCTCCAGGTTTTCCCCACACAATGTTGAATGTAAAAAGGGTGAAGGATAATATGCGACTGGCTTTCATTAAAAAACTCTTTACTAACCGCAAGATTAGGACCAGCGTGCAAACAAAATACTTGCGCTTCAAGGGTATGTCATATGAAAGCAAAAACTACTTGTGTGACATCAATTGTGTTCAACTGCGGAAAGCTCTGGCTCGGTTTCGATGTGGCAACACACAGCTTGAGGCAATGCTAAGTGCGTGGAAGGGCGTGCCATACGCAAAGAGGCTTTGTCAAGGCTGCAACTTGGGGAAGGTAGAGGATGAAGAGCACTTGCTCCTTATCTGTCCAAATACACAGAAAGTTAAGGAACGCTTTTGTTCGACCCTACCCCTCACCCACCCAAGCACTCTTGTTGAACTCATGCAGACTACGAACACAGTCGCCCTTGCCAAATTTGTGGCATGCTGCCAGTACCAGAGGACAATCGGTCCTCCATGATCTACCTTTCGTCTAATGGACTCTCTAATCCCAAACGGATGTAAAATTGTAAACAATAAACAATAAACAAATTTGTTTCAACAAAATTCATCATTCTCATGACAAAAAAACTGGGATTTGTTTTTTAATTATTTTCTTCTATTGTATATCTGATTTTATTTTTTAAAAAAAAATTTTTGCCTAATTCTTATTGATAAAAGAAAATCGCCTTCCAATGACAAATGCACCATCCATTGGAAACACAACTATGACTCAGTTGTGGATGAAGCACAACTATGTCATCAATTAGGTTCCACTCTGATAAAGCATATTGAACCCTCCTATTCCACCGCGCTATAAGTACCCCCAGTTTATAATGACGATACTAGAATTTTGGGGACATAGTGTCATTCATATAAATTAATTCATGGGTGTGCTCATAACTTTTTCTTTTTGAAAAGAGCCATATTCATTGGCCCATTAGCAATTTTTTTGGAACACTAAAAACTCCCCAACGGAAGCATGTCTTTGGACCCCGAGTTGCAAAATAGAAACAAATGAATTCCCCAACAGCCTTCCTTCTTAGATTATATACATGAGAGTTAAACTTCGAGCAAACCATATGGGATAAATTTGAGGTGCTATTAGGAACGTTTTAGGGAACAAGTTGAGATTTTGGAAAACCTCAAGGGAACATGATGAGAACACATTGAAAACCCAAAAAAACCATGGGTGAAGTTCCCATTAGGTTCCCAAAGGGTTCATGAAGTGTTACCCCAAGATGTTCTTAATAGCACCTCAATTTTATCCCATGTTGTTTGGCCACAATCCAACTTCCATGTATATAAAATGTAAAAGGGGTGCCAAACGAAATCTAGCTTCTTTTTCAAGGGAGGGGAGCATATCTAGGCTTCTATTTTGGGGAGTGCCCAATGTTCTTGAAAAATTGGTGATAGGCCAATTTTTGTAGTTCCTTTTCTAAAATTAAAAATAAAGGTTTTGGGTGTACCCCCCAATCTAATAAGCGGCCCCAAGGAGGAGATTAAAATACATCTATTTTGGGACTGTCCAAAGCTTCATTAAATTTCAACCAAAGATGTCCGTCACAAACCAAAAAAAATTGAACTTTGGGATTCCAACAACTAATTAATACTAGTTTGGTCTGTGCTGTTGACTGAAGTGTGAACATGGTTATGTAATTGTGTGAATAGGGCCCTAATGATAAAGCCCATTTTGAAAAAATTTAAATTAATTTAAATTAATTTTGTTTGAAGAAGAATACTCAATATGTCCCCCACCTTATGTCTAAAGTTACAAAATCACCTCCACTAAGTCCCACTCATCAAGCATTTTCTAGCAGCACCAAGAGCTTGCCCCAATTTTCATAATTAGTTTTGATGTAATGAATTTTCAGTGACAAATGTGTCCAATATTTAATAACTCTTGCATTGGAAGTCTAAACATTACCAAATCACCTCATGGATCCCTACTATTTGAGGACTTTCCAATGGTACTAAGAGCAAAAGGAAAACACCGTGTTTTGGGTGGTTTTAATGTGACAAACAAAATATACATAACAAGCCATGTGTTGCTCTACTCTTTTAAATGCATTGATAAGAATCATAAATATTCAACATATTAGAAAGTCATGGTGATTAGCGTGGTGAAAACCAAGTAGATCCTTGGAAATTTCCTATAGTGAACTCCAGATGACCCTAAAATGTAGGGATGCCAAACTTCGGCCCATTTCTAGGTGCATTGTAATGACTCCACCTTGAAGGATAGAGCCAACAAACATACTACCTTTCCTAATAGATGATGAATCACACTATGCCTAGGCTAACATTTAAATGGAGCAGGTAAAGATCATAAGTAAATAGGCAAATCACTTGATGGCTACTAGGTAAATAATTACATGTTGGTGGTTAATTCATAGCCAACCATTCTAATTAGCTATCAAACAAGAAGATAATGAAAAGATATGAAATCCTATCCACATACCATCCATCCCACTTAGTGCTTTGTTGGGTATTCATTCACTTTGGCCATGAATGGGATTATTAAAATATTTTGGCCCAAATGTATCTAGAAGACTACATTGTTTTTAAATCTAGCTTATATTGTGCATAAATCATCAATCTCCAAGTAAAAACATGCAACTCTACAATGGGAGGTTCTATCATGAAATAATAGTTTATAGTTTAATGAAATTGAACAATTTGTAAATATGCACAAGATGGTCATCACAAGAAATGTTCATGTTCGTTATCATGATTTTGAAATTTTGTGACAAAAAACAATTAAAATGTCGCAAGTCCAACCAAGCCAAGGTAAGCCTCACATTGCAAGTTGGGAATGTCTAAGAATGAAAATGGCAAAAATAAAACAAAACAAAAAGATTGTGTTTTCGCTTTGCGTTTTACTTCCTTAAGCTTACTTGGTGAAAATGGTAAACACAATAGCCTTAAAATTTGTTCTTATGGGTTATCGGTTCAAGTCTTATAGTGAGCATACTTGCTTGGTGAAAATAATGGACACACTAGTTTCAAAATCTATTCCTATGGGTTATCAATTCGAATTCGATAGCAAGTATCTTAATGTTTAAATTGGAAAATAAAAGGGCAAGTTTCAAAAAGAAAATGATCTTTCCTCATAAGTGTATAAAATGAAGATGTTTATGATCAGAATATCTTGCACATGTAACATGGTCAATTTGTATTAGTATCATAATATATGTTAAATGAATGGATTAAAGGTCTTTTATTTTACTTAAGAGATTTAATCTTTTAGTGTATGTACAAAGTCCCAAATAATGTTAAAGGACCAACTTGTGCAATCATTATAAATAAATTTTTTCATGACTTTTCAAAATAATCAAATGAATTACACAAGTCTTCCAAATCATGATAACTTAAGAATGATTTGGAAATATTATCCAAGTTTGGTTTATATTAGGTTTGAAAAACTTTTAAAGTTCTATCACATAGTCTTCCTCTCCATATTCACACTCAACTAGAACTTATGACTTTTTGGATGAAAACCTTATCTACTTAAAGAAAAGGTTTGAAATATTGGTCCCCAAATTTTTGAAAAAAAACGCCATTGGGTTAATTATTGACAATAAAATCCTTTATAAAATTGTTAAAGTTGACCATAAAATAATGTTGATAAATTTAATTCCTTTGAATGTTTATCTATAAATAAACCTAGAAGATGAAGATGAAATTTTTGACTTGAATAGAGTATATTGTATTCTCGTATCCATTTTTTTTAAACATCCAAAAAACATGTATCATGGAATCCATTGGTGCACAATGTTTTTATTTATTATCATAATCATAATTATTTGATGATGAATTATCACAAATATGAGTTTGAATTTACATACAAAGTAAACAAATTTTCCCATTAATGGTGAGTGATAACATTAAAATCTTTGTATAATGACATTTTGATCAAATTTTATAAAGCGAACATCACCATGTTTGGATCAACATTTTTTGATATATATGGCGATTTATATTCAAAACATCATTTAAAGAGCACTCCTATTATCGTTTCATCATATGGTACATGTGATATAAATTGAATTTGATTCACATTTGTAGGCACATCAATAACACTTGCATATTGTCCATATCCATAGATTTTATAAATTTGAACAAAGGAAAGATGAGGTAAAACATAATTCTCTTCTAATGGTGTTAATTTTTGGATTAATGGAATGATTTCATTTTTAGAAATCTTATTTGGCACTTTGTACAAAAGTGGTTTTATCTTCATTTATGTTATGTAAACAACTTGTACATATATACAATGTTAAGTTAGGTTTTATTTGAACTTGAAAATATTTAGAAAGTTGTTGCAATAATATTTGAAATATGTTTAACTTGTTTAATAAACATATAACCTTTCACAACAAACATGGATTTATGTTAGCATCCTATATTTGTTCATTGTAATGTCAATGTATATTGATTAATGTCCATATTCATTTATTTTAGCATTGTTCCACCTTATTTGGTTGAATATTATGTTCAATAGGAATTGCTTTTTTTTTTTTTTTTTTTTGGAACTACATCGTATATATGGTGAATGAACTTTGTCATTTGTGATATGTTTACATGATTTTTTTAAGTGCATATAGTTCATATGATTCATCGTTTGTGATTTTGTTCTTTTAATGTTTGAAAATATGTCAATGAATTTAGATGTTTTTGCAAAATATGTTAAAGTTGGATAAATATCTAATAATTCAAAGACATTGTTGTCATAAAGTGCCCAATCAAAATAATTGTATGTGTGTAATATTAAGCTCAATGATTAAATGGGAATGTTCCGTAAATGAATGTTATGAATGTTTTCATTTTTGGTAACCAATACTACAATGGATCGGCACAAAATTTAACCACTAGGAACATTTGCAGAGTTTTTCAATTTTTATGCATGTATTGAATATGATCTTTATTTCTTTTATTGGTAATATTTATATTGCAAGAAATGTTGAGTAATGAAACAATGCGATTTAATGGTGAATACTAATTATCTTTCAAAATGTTCATCACTTTATAAAATCAAATGTTTCATCCCAATAGAAATGCAAATTTGAATTTAAAACTCAACTATGAGGTTTGCACACCATTTTTCAAAGATATTTATATAGATTTAGAAATGAAATGGCTATTATTAATTTAGAAAAAACACTTATTTGTTTACAAAGGGCTTGTAATTTGATTGAATTTATCATTTGTGCAAAAGGTCATTTCTTATTGGTAAATACTAATCTACAATATAATAAAATAATTCAACAAATGGCAAAAAAAAACCAATCAAAGTTATATCAATCATAAATGGATTGGGGGTTTTTTAATTAATTGGGAGCATATGAAAAATGTACAAAGACACTTTTAGGATTTCTCCACGCATTCCAATTTAAAGGATGCCTCCACAGTCTAAAAGAGATGGAAATTCATCCAAGTTTATTACAACTTTGGGATCATTTCCATATGTCAAAAATGTCATTTTATGACTAATCCTCTACAACTACAAATGGATAAGCAACTAAAAATGGCATAAACAATAAGTATGAATCAACTACATAAACAATTAATATAATTGATAAGGACAATCATAGTTAGAAATTTTTGGCATAATGAATTTGTTTCAAAAAATGGTATAAACCTAGCCACACCATTATCATACTCAATTGGTTATTAATTCTTGTTAATGATGATTTTTTAATTTTTCAAATCAAGTATTTGTTGCATTGGTTCAAAGTTATTCAATATTTGTATTGTTATAAGTTATATGTAAATGCATAATTTGAAAACCCATTCGACATTAAAACATTATATGTTTTGATGTTTTAAATTGGCCTTTGTAGATAATCTAATATCTAAAAAATTGTAATGGAACCTCGTCACAAACCTCCCATTCTAGCATTTTGTGCCATTTTTGTCACTATTCATGTTAATTTTTTACTACACCTCGATTCAAATCAAAAAAAAATTTTGATTTGATTCTCAAATGTGGCATTGTTGAGTTTTCTTTACATTCCATAACAAACATTGACTTAAATATGCCATACTATAAACTGTTATATCAAAAAATTCCGTGCATGTTGAAAAATTACTCATCTTGAAAAACTCAAAACTATTTAGCTTGAAAAATTGTTTAACTTGAAAAATGTTATCTTCAAAAATTGCTCAATTTGAAAGTTTCTTCATTTGAAAAATTGTTTGTGTTAAAAAAAACTACTTGATTTGAAAAAAAAATTTGTGAAAAAAATGTTGCATTGGAAAACTTTTTGGGTATAAAACTACATGTACAAATACAATGGAGGTTAACATATAAGATGTTTACTCTAACAAGGAAAATGGAAAAAAGGTCCTATATAATATGGGCTATTTGAACCAAAATTGTGACATAAAAAGTTTTAAGACATATACAAACTATTTACATTGACAACAAAATATTATCGACAACAGAACCAAGTGCTCAAATGGGTTTTTAATTTGAAATTTGAAATTTATCAAAATCAGGCTTGTTTTTCACATTACGATGCACATCAAGAATTATGAAAGGGGCCATAATCAAATCTTGATCACATAAACTAATTTTTTTTCTACAATGAACTATTGGCTGTTTTCTTGAAAGCCAATGAGGGTAGATGTGGTTAACAATTGGAATCTACCATAAATGTGTATTAAAATCAAAAGTTGCACCTATTAATTTAGATGTGTCAAATTGTGAAATGTAGATTTTGGCATTTGCACAATTGTTTTTACTCGTGTCTTCAATGACTAACAACATAAGTTCATCACTTGTTGCAATAAAAACATGAAGACAACAAAAGGAGGTTATGCATGTAGTGGGATTGTCTACAAATATTGTTTTGGCTTTACATGTGCAATGGTCATTGTGGGTTGGTACTATTAACAAGGTATGTGTTCTTGAATAATTCAATGTTTATCTTTATTCCAAATGTGTCATTATTGTTATTTTTCTTGTTTGTACCTATTCATAAGTCTTGGTTTCAACTCTACTCATGTTATCAAATTGTTTGAATGTAGTTAAACACAATAATGGCAACTCAATTGGTGCAAGCATTTGTATTTGGTGAAGACCTTTGAGCTTTAAATTTGGGGTTGTGTGGACAATGCATATTAACATTTAGAGGATGAGTGGTTCATCAGGTTAGTGAATGTTTTTGGAGGTGAAATCACCTTCCATTGTTTAAACACAATATTTTGTTGTAAGATTGTATTACAAGTGTGTTCATTATTGGAGTGGTTAAAATTTCATAGGATGCAATTTGTCACCTCATCTATTGTGACAGTTCATGAATGATAAATGCAATGCTCTATGAAAGCATGATTCAAACCCATGGCATAAATTTCATAGTTATGAGTTTTGTAGCAAGATGAATTTGATACTTCTTTGAAGCTTTTTGAGTTTGACCTCTTGGTGAACATGGAAAGAAATTTCAATCATTGCTACATTAATTTCTATATCTTTTTTTCAATAATGATTATGGATTTTCTTTTTGCTCCTATGTATGAATTGCAATGTGAGCAATGTCTAAGAGGATGTAACATTTTCATCTTGCAATGTTGTGTGCCTTCAACAACATTACCACTCACATGTTTTGGTTTGAGTCATGATAGACATAAAAGTCCTTACTGGGTGCCAATATAATCTTCAATTTGCACATTTGCATATGTTAACCAACCCACAATCCAAATTCTTTCTCCAAAAACATTTGGGCTACAAGTCTTTATTTCTCCTCTCTAGTCTATATTTTTATCTTTTGTTTTCTTCTTATGTGTATGTGTTTTTCCTTATGTTGTTCTATGTTGCTAGCCAGTATCATGGGTGGGTCTTCTTATAATTGTGGGACTACAATATGCGAGTTAGTGTTTACATTGGCCTATACCCATTGTAGGGAGCTAACAAAGTCATTGATGGGGAAGTTGTGATAGAGAAATCACAATCATACATGTTACATCATTCATGTTATTATTGATGGTCCCTGAACAAGAGAAAAACCATCATTTTTGTTCATATTGCAAGTGAATTTTCTTCTTATTTTGTCATTCATTTTATCCTTTTTTCCCAATTTTGCAAATCCTTTTGTGAAGTCTTTTTTTGACTTTAAAAAGTATTTAATCTTGCTTTGGCTTTTTAAAATTGTGATAATGGAGATTTTTTGATTATCATGAGATATATATACATATATATGTGTGTATGTTTCCTCCAAAAGCTTTAAGGACTAGCAAGTGTATTTTTACATATTATCTTGTTATCTCTCACCTTATGTACTATCCATTATTGGGTGGGCATCCGACTTGGTGTGTTAGAATGTTAAAACTACTAGTTTTGGTTCTAACAAGCAAAAACCAAAGTAAAATTTAATCAAAATTTTGGAACCAGTTTTAAAATTAAAACCAGATTATTTTTTTGGAAGATTTGGATAGGGAATTGGATTCCTAGTTCCATTTGTGTGGAATTGAAATCTAGATTTTTCAAAAAAGATTATAGTTGATTTTAGTTCTAGAGGTTAACTAACATTTATTCATTAATTCCAATTTAGGTTATTTGGAACTAAATCATAACTAGGTTTGATTTTCAGAATTGGAATCAATTCTTTCTTTACAAGAACTAGACTTAGAATTGGATTGAAACTATATGTGAAAAGTTTGGGTAGCAACTTAGAAAAAGAGAACAAGGTAGTTGTGTTATTGTTCCATCAATTGTCATTGCATCCTCACACAACTTACACGAATGGGGTACACCAAGGGTGTTGTTCTATTCTTAGTGGAAATAACCATTGATATTGATGAAGATCTTCAAATTGTAGGAATTGTAGAAAAGATACTTAGAAACTTGGAATAGATGTGTCATAATGTTACAAATGGCAACAAGTTGTGTACACCCTCTTTTACAATCTGAAATATTTGTTGTCACAAGTGTTTTCTCAAGTTTGAATCAAATTAAAAAAATTCTAGGTGGATATTAAATGCAATAGTCCCATGTTCTTGTCCATGTTCCTACATTTCAAGGAGCTCCAATGTTATGGAAGGTTGAATCCATAATTTTTTGTCTATTTTATATCTTTTTCATTATTTGATTTCCTAGCAAGGGGGGTTTTTATAGTTATTCAAGGAAACACCATCTCAAACTCAATGTAAACATACTTGTTAGAATATCCATAGATAAAGTGAGATGAAAGAAATTTGTTTGTGCAAGGCTTAAAAGGTTCAATGTATGCACTAGGAAATGGGTGAACAGTGGTCATCATCAATGGCTTTGGTGGGATGTTTTTACTAGGCCTACAACTTGATTGATGAATCCATAAACACACTTTAAAATGTAGTCAAATCAAGATTGAGGCAAGAGTTTGAAGGTTAGGATCATGTTCTTAAAATTTTTGAGGTTGGGTTTTAAGCTTGATTGTTGTTTCATTCCTAAGCTTCCATCACTTTAATGAATTTATCCTTCCTAATAACTCTCCCTTTCTACTATTCATCTTTTGGTAATTAGATTTTAAGCTCTCAAACAATGTAGCACCTAAGAGTTATGGATATGATCACATGCTAAAGATGCAAAGCTGATATTAAAGAAAAAGGTGTTTGATTCCCCTATACTAGAAGAATGGGATTATGGACAAGTAGTTCTCCCTAGAGGTACAATTGATTTTGAATGACCTTAGTTCTTCTTGTAATTAAATTCATTAGACATCAATTTTATTCACAGGGTCCCTTTGAGCTATTAAAATACATCATGTTCTACTAATGCATATAATTGTCATGAATGTGGTTGTTTTTAGTTGCTAGAAAGGGCTTGTGGTAGCAGTTGACATTAGGAGAGGGCAAGAATATAAAATTACAATACACATCATAATATCATTCCATCAATAGTTAATTAAGCATGATGATGGATGTTTCAAAATAATCCATGTATTTGAATGTGGCTAATTGAAGCAATACCTAATCTATTGATGTGGAGATTGCCAAGATTTTGAAATCAAAATTGAAGTTGTCCATGTGTGCAAATGCGGTTCATGTTGTGACACTGACATTGGGACAAGGTGCCAATCTAGCCTTTGAGGATGGTTTAAAACTTGCCATGTAGTTGTCATCAAATTTTAATTTAAGGTTCTCTTTCATTACCCTTTTTTTTTTTTGCTATGGAAAATGCAACTAGCCTTATGTTGTTGAAAAAGTTTTGCCTAGTGGCAGGAAATGTAAATTTTTTTTGGAGAAACAAGAATTTACATTTGTTCAAATTTGTAGTAGTTCATATTATTTAGTCAAATTTTTGAGTGAAAATTTTGGCAACTATTAATGTTGTCTAGGCTAATGTGTTTAAATTAAATCTTAGCAACCACAAAAACTTGAAGTCACTTGTATTGGATCCTAAAACAAAATTAGAACTATGATGAAGAACATAATTACAATTCGTATGTTTTTCAAGAATTTTCTTTAAAAGTCCTTACAAAGTCCTTGCACTAAATCCAAGTTTTAAATACTTTCTAATGAAAATAAAGAAAGGATTAAGGGGGGAAGCAAAGTTCTTGATTCCAATGTTGCATGGTGGGGATGTGTCTAGGGGGCGTTTTGCTTTTATTCCAACCTCAAAGTTTGGTTGTTGTTGTATTTGATAATGAATGTGTTAATGTTGCAAAAGATTGTTGTAAGTTAATGTGCAAGGGGTTTTTTTTCAAAGTTGGATTGTGATTGTATTTGTTATTAAGCATGTTACAATATTCTAAAAGATTGTCGCACATTCATTTTCAAGTTATTTAACAATTGAGTTGTGATTGCACTTGATAGTGAGTGTGTCCAAGTGATGTAAGAAATTGTAGAAATTAGTTAATTTTGAGGGTGTTGGTTTTTAGCTTTCATCAATTATAGTGAAAGAAGATGACTAAACATTTGCATGACTTAAACTGGTTTGTTCATGAGAGATAAACACTAGTGGACTTGATGTTTTGAGCCTTACATCTAATCCAGTTCAACAATGGGAGATTGAGGACATGTTTGATTCTAAACAATCCAATAATGGGTACAATTTTGACAAAAAAGTGGGTCCAAATTGTCAATTGGCTCAAAGACTTGGACTTTGATTGGGCCAAGTATGCTTAACATTGCAAAAGATATGCAATAGACTTGGAAGAAATGAAAGCGACTAATTGTGCTTTTTAGTTTCATTTGTATCGCTAGTTATGGGCACACATATCACCCTTCTTGTATAGAATGGCATTGCAAGGATTCATGGAAATGTGTTATTGGCCATTGTGGGAAAGGGTTTGACACTAATTGGTTGGTGTCATATAGATTTTGTCCTAATGCTGCCTATTCACTATCCAAATTAGAAGAGGAAAAGGAACATTGAAAGCAATGGTTGATGCAAGTCGTTGAAGTAGCTTCAAAACTTTATAAGTATTTTCATTTCATGGTTTCAATTTAGAAGTAAAAAACATAAATCTTGAATTAAACTTTGTGTTTTGCTAGTTGATTTCCCAATTTCTCATACTTGAAAAAATAATTAAAAACATAGTTGTGAATGTTCTTCCTATGCAATGATTGAACATTCCTTTGGACCAAAAGGGATCATTTTTTTAATGTGTTGTGGGAAGATCATGTTGAATTACAACAAAAGGTTATTTAATTTTGTGAAGACAAAAATCATTTTTGACATAGCCCTATGAATCTTGAAAACAAGAGTGTTGTGCATGTTCTTAGAGCTCTATTTTACAAATAATTTTTCTATGAAAACAAACCCTAAAAATCTTGACGTAGTCGTATGAATCCTAAAAGTTTTCATGCCATAGTTATGTAGTGTTTTGTCACTTTTTAAACAAGTCATGACACTCTTCATGTGAGTCTAGTAGGTTGGTGGAGGAGTTTCCTCCTTTCTCTAATTCCTTGACAAGTCCTAAATGTCTTGTCATGTAATCTTGCAATGTTTTGTCACCTCCTAACTAGTCTTGAAATTTTTCACATGTAATCATGTCTTATTTTGCCACCTCTTAACAAGTCCTAAAATTCTTTGTGCGAGTCATATAAGTGGTGGTTGTAGGACATTAGTCCTTGTTCTAATGCCTTCACAAGTCCTAAAAGCATTGACATAATCTCGACATAGTCCTATATTGTTTAGCACAAGTCCCAACACTAGTCTTGGAATTTTGGACTTGAGTCTTGTGCATGTAGATATTTGGAACATCTTGGTCTCTTTCTCCGAAGCAAGGTCTTTAAATGTATAAATGTAGTCAAATTGGGAATTTGATGCAAGTTGGTTTTTCATTAATGTTAAGTTCATGACAAGTTTGTTGTGGAAGATAAATCAATAGTTCATCTAAAACTACATTACAAAGTAATCATTTGCAATGTGTAGTGCATATTCTCCCACCTTTGTGATTTTCCATTCTTACTTGTACCAATTGGTACAACCCTTATAGTGAAGGTTTTTTAATTATAAATGTATTCCTCATTCATATGTTTTTAAATTGTTTTATTTTTTTGTGACAAAGTGTATAATGGTAGATGAAAGCCTAGGTATGTTTCTAAACATAATACACGGGTCCTAATATTACTGAGGAAATGCAATCCTTTTACTATTCTTTTGCCTTTTGAATAAGTCATGAAATTTGTTATGTAAATCTTGAAAATCGTCATCCAGAATCATGTGAATGTTTTGCCAATTTTAAGAAGGTTGCCAAGTCTTTAACACATAATCTATGTGTATTTTGTAATTGGCCTTGTAGCAAATCCAGAGGGTCCATTTGGTGGCAACTCATATGAAGTCTTCATTAAACTATTAGATCTTCATCTTGCAGTTATGGTGTTAGTGCATCAAGTTCAAATTGGTATGGTGCAAACATATCTTCAACATCCTATAATAAAGGAGGTGTGGATTCAGAAAACACCCCTTCCCAACATGGAAGCCCTATGGTAGAAAATGAACAAAAAAACCTAATTACAGGCAATGTGCAACATTACATGTGTCACGACCTTAGTTTTGGGCTCATGACCAAAGCAAGGGCTAGGAAAAGTGCGGGCCAAAAGTGCAACCTGGGAGTCACATTCACACTCCCAAGAATGTGAGAAAGTGTGAAGGAATGAGCCCACACTCCCAAATGGGCTCCCATTTTGGGAATTAGAGTTTTAATGGACTTCCAAATCTTCAAAGAGTGATTTGAAGGGTCAAAACTCATTAGATTGAAGAGTTGCTTATACCATTAATTTTTTTTTGAAATTATTTTTGATAAAAAATAGTCACAAAAGAAACATTTAATCACCTAAGACAAGTTGAAAAATGGGGTTTTCTACTAGTGTCATGGGGTGGTGAGATTACTAGCTCATTCAAATTGAGTTGTGCTCTAAATATTGCAAGATTGAAAGTTGCAACTAGTAGGAAAGTGAATGTGGTTACAATTTTTGATTACAATGTCCATCCAATGCTAGAAGACAAAAGAAGGAAACATAGATCGGACATTATAATAAAAAAGGTGAATGTCTCGAAGGTCTAAGTGGAAAAACTTGACGAAAATGAAGATGAATTCATCAACCAATCAATTTCTTTTGATTTTTATACAGATTCACAACTTGGTCTTGTGCATTTCTTGCCACGGTCATTTTTACCAAGAGAGTCCAAAGTTTTTGATTCTAGTGAGAGTGAAGTTGGGGAATGATGGCATGCATAATGAAGATGTTGGAGAGGTAGCCATTGGGGCCGAGATGGATATTGTAGAATCATTGCAACCAGATGCGATTTCACCATTGGAACCCCATGTTCCATCCATTCATGCATGTTCCAACTCTAACATAAATGGACTAAAGTTTCCTTTACTTTTTGTAAAACATGGGAGTTATGTTCAGAATTTTATTCAACCTAAACTAGTTTTAAATGATGTAACAATTGAAGAACTTACAATGCTTACGAATATAAGGTCAAATAAAGGAGTCAAAGAGGTGAAGAAATGTTGAAAGAATCCCACACACCTAAACCTTGTTAAACCTCCATAGACCACATGAACTGATGTTGCAAGAGAGAAGATAAAAACTATAAATAAAAACCATCCTTATGGTAGCAAAAAAATTAGGATGGTAGATAACCTAATTGCAAAATAGGTGTGTTCATATAAACTCATTGAGACTTTTTAAACAATGTTTCAAAAACTTTTTGATGTTTATCATGACATTCATCTAAGACTTTGTGACGTTCATTCAATGTTAATTTAAACAATATAAATTGAATATTTGTTGCAAAAATTTCCCAATTGCATAATAAAAAGAACAAGTTGTTGTAGATGCATCAACTTTCACATATGATCTAATTGTACAAAAAATATGTCTTCACTAGCATGCTCTATTTTGCCTTCAAATTCATTGTCCCTTTAGTCATAGAAACACAATCAATATAATTTCAACCAAAGCATGGGACATGGTGGTGAAGATCCTAGCGTGTTATTAGTCATTTGTAGTCCCTTTGGACATTTTTGCAACTATTTATCGTGTTTGTCATATTTGCGACAACATTACAATTAGTTTGTGACTATTTTGCTTTTTATCCTTCCATGTGAACAACATTTTGTTTAGATTTCAACCAAGAGGAACAACTTATATCCCATTACTTGCAAATGTGACCAATTTAGTTGTAGCCCTACAAAAATAGAAAGGTATATTTTATTTATTTTAACGAACATAATTGGATATATTAAGATTTTCAAATATATTTTTTGAATGTATATGAATGACCATATTACATATTATTATTAGAATAAATGACCTTGATATTATGGTTACACTAGATGTATATTTTGAGTATATTAAAATTTTACATAAGATGTTTACTAAATATATTGTGCCCATATTACAAGTTTATCCAAGTTATTTTATTATATATTTTTAAATGATTAAAAATGACATTTATGATTACTTGTATTACATTACTATAAATTTATTAATTACATATAATCTTTAAAATTAAATCTCAAATTATCTTCAATTTTTTTTTAATGATATCATTTTATTACATAATGATAAGGACGATGATATTAATATGAAGAAAAAAATATATATAATTATTAAAATTCGAACCATTACACCTACTGAAATTATTATTATTACTATAATAACTAGATACTTAAATTTTACAACAACTATAAAACTTGACATAATAATAAAATAAAATACCAAATAATTAGCTTAAATTAATTATTCATTCCAATAATTAAAATTATATATCTAATTATTATACATAATTATTAAAAATCTATGACCTAATTATTTAAAAATTCTAATACATTATTAAATTAATATTAAATTCTTTTCGAAGGACTCATGTACTTATTAAGACTTGATTTTTTATTTATTGAATTTAAAAACACTAATTATAATAAATCATCATAGTTTTATCACTTGACATAACAATATATATAATGATAATAAAATAATTAACCTTGGCTACCAACTGGCTAAAATAATAATTCAACTATTTTCATTTTAAAAATAAATATTTATATTTATATTTATTCTTAACTAAAAAATGAAAAAGTAATGGGAATAATTATAATAAAATAATTCACATAAGCAAAAAAATTATTTCATTATTAGAATTTTTTTTTACTACTTAATATTTATAATTAATAATTGATAATTATTAAATATTGAACATTTCAGTTATTGTATTAATTTATTTTTTTACAAAATATAAATAAGTAAATAATTAATTATTAACTAGTTATTTCCATAATTGAAAAGTTATGTCCTATAATTAAATTTTTATTTGAAAATTTTATAATAATCTTAAAATAATGAACAAAGTTTTTTATTTTATTTTTAAAATACAATAAATAGTCGTCTATATTACTCATTAAATTGTATTTACAGTAAATTGTTAATATAAAAACATAAAATCTTATATTAATAATTTCTATTCTATGGGGTAACATAAAATCATTGCATTTTTATTTTATTTTTATATTTGGAATTACGATACTTGCGTAATTAATTTACAATTGAACTTAATTATTCATAATCTATCATTTCTAATTTATAAAATTAAATTTTATTTAAGTTTCTAGAATAATCATAATTTAATCAAAATAATTAATGTTATGACCACAACAACATGGATTGTAATATAATAAATTGAAATATTTATTTCTTGTAACTATTTGTCCATAATATCACTTTCATAGATAATTATAAATCATTATATTTATTAGCTATAGGTTATGCTGAATAATTATTGTAATGATTGTAATTGCAAGAATTATTATACAATTGTTTGTAAAATTATGTAATTTTGAATATATGATAAATATTTTTTATAGTAATTTTATAATAATTAGAAATTTTAATTTATTTTCGGAAACTTATTGTATTTATTGTTAATAACTACCAAGAAAAAAAATTTACTTTACCAGTAAATTTTTTATAGTAATAAATGTAATTATATAATAATAATAATTGTAATGAATCTAATATTATTTTTAAATAAATAATTTATGTAAGAATTTTGTTGTAATAAAAATTGTTGGCTCATTATTTATAATTTGAAAATAAATATTATAAATATTTATTTATTATAGTAATCAAATTATTTTTACATCAATTACATTATCTATAATTTGACTAGATTTTTAAAAGTAAGGAAATATTTTAATTATTTATTTATGTATGTGTTATGTGTTAACAACTTGTGAATCATTTGATAGTTAGTAAGTTAAATATTAAAATTTTAGTAGTTATTTAAGTAGTTGATAATGAATACTTAATATTTGTAGTGTATAATTAATATTTTAAATATATGTTAAATTTAATCATTATTAATTAAATGGTTATCTTATTATCTAGTGAGGCATGTAGTTAAATTGTTTATAAATCTAAAAAGTATGAACAAAAGGCATGAAATTTTTTGTGGGGTTGCAATTTAATTTGTGAGGAAGTTGTAATTTCAAAACTTATCCCATATTGTTTGTTTTCCATTCCTCTTTTGAATTTTATACAAACAAGGGTTGTGGTCATCCAATTTCACATCAAGAAATTTGTGTAAACGAGATGAGCTATTCAAAAGGCTTAACCCAAAACAAAAAAAAAACTACCTACTTACCTACCTACCTACCTTTCTATCTAAATAGGTAAATAGGTATACATAACCTAAATTTGCAAGCACCTACTTATGTACCTACCAACCTAATATTAATATTTTGTATTAAAGTCATTTTAAAATGCCACATGGCATATTTACATTGGGCCATGTATCACAACATAAAATCATCCAAACATTTGAATTGAATATTTCAAATTATTTCAAAATAATAATAATATTTATATTTTAAATAATTAAATATTGAGACATATGGCAACACATCATTTGCTCTCAGTAGTGACCAAAATAGATGCATCTTAGTCACATGTGACAATATGTATATAATATAGTCAAAGGATGAATTTGTATTTATTGATTTTTTTTCATTCAATACCCTTTGTTGCTTGGGATTAATGTTGCATGCGACTTATCCAAAACAATTAAGGCAATTTTAATTAGTTGTAAATGTTGCTTGTGACCAAAATTTAGGAACAAAAACTAATTGAAAATACTTGTTTTCCTTCTAGTATGAAAATAAAATATGTGTGTAAGTTGCCGCAAACTAAGTTAACTATATTGATTTTGTTGATGAAGAGGGCAAGGTTGTAGATTTAGATGTTGGGATGGATTATGCAATTGCTCCTTGGTGATTATTATTAAGTCATTGTTATTATTGAGCTTGTGATTACACTATTGGGAATTTGTAGAAGATTTGAAAGTTGTGATCAATTGTAATCCATGGATCTTATGATTGCATTGAAGAAGTTCCCTAGTTGTGCCTTGAAATAATCCTTAGGCTGCAAGCCACATTGGCCTAAAAATTTGGAAAAACTGCAAAATTATGCCATGAACACCATATTATTAGCCAACATGTACCTACACCCGCGAGTGGTACTTTATTTCCAAAGCAAGTTAACATTGAAATAAAAGATGAACTTTAGGAAAGACGTAAGAATTTGGAAAGTACCGTACATCATTCATTCTTCATCATCTTCTACCTCTAAAGAGATGGTTGTAGTGAGGACATTGGTGTAATCTTCATAAAATAATTTGTATATTATTTTATTTGCCTTTTAGACCTATGTGAACACTATGGCAAACTAAATTTTGTTACACACACCAAATGTGAGTATATGTATGCTTCTCCACCATTTATCAATACATATGAGTATTTACTTTTGCCTTGTTGCTTATATTATTTCCCTTTGACAATTTGGTCACCTTGGAAAACCTCTTGCCCATAGAAGTCAACCATTGAGTTGTCAATCACCCCATGCAACATCTTTATGCAAACAAGGATCCAAAACATGGCATTTTCGAAATTCCCAGCTTCAGCTTTAACAACAAAATGGTCTCCCACCATTAATGTTGCAACTATATCTTCACCATTTCCATCATGTTCTAATTCTTGTGTGTCATGGTTATCATACAAATAATCATCAACCTTGCAAGGTTCCAAGCAAACAAGTTTATAATTGGTGACATATGTTGGGCACACTTGCACAAGGCCCATCCCCACCATTGATGTAAAACTTACAAAAGCAAAGAGGTTTTTACAAGGTATAAGGGTGTTATTTGAATGGTTAATGCTTCGAATGGAATGTCTCTTTCTACTCTTTCAATTGTTCTACAATCATATGGTCTCTTGTGATCAACATCACCAAATTTCACAAGATGTAAATACCTCATGACTAGCAACTTTGCCTTAGCATATGCTACATGAGGCTTGTTCATGTTCTCTTATGAAATTTAACAACATCCACTGCATTCTTCAAAGGTGTACCATTTGATTTCCCTTGTTCATTCTTTAACTACCTCTTCAAATGTGCATCAACCCCTTCCCATTGGCCTTTCCCATGGCATGTGCCAAAATAATTCCAAAACATCACACAACTATTAGGCAAGTTGGCATATTTAGTGTATGCTTAATACTGAGCAATATGGAACCATGCATGGGCACATTTGAACTAGGATGTGCATCCATCTAACCACACTATATGTTTAATAGGCATTTGTATTCTTATATCTAATAGCTAATTCTAATGCAATTTAATCAATGTTGGATGAATATATTATCATGATTTTTGTCATCATAAACATAATAGTGATATTCAATAATGTCTTTGGAACTTTCAGGATCTTGAGGATCATAATTTGGATTGATGCATGTTAGGCCCACCCAGTGAATTCTTGAGTATGTTTTGGGTACTTGATTGAAAATTAGTACACGTTTGAACATTTCAAGTCTACTAGTGGTTAATGACACATAGTATTTATGGTTTAAATTGGCTAAACTAAGTTATATTTGGCTATACTTGGCTATATTAGGCTAAACTTAACTATAGTAAAGTATACTTGGCTAAATAAGGCTATATTAAGCTAAAATTGACAAAGTAGGTTATTTAAGTAAAATTTGGTTAAACCAAGCTAAACTAAGCTATATTTGGTTATATTTGACTAAACTTGGCTATACTAAACTATATTTGGCTAAATTAGGTTATATTATGTTAAACTTAGCAAAAGTAGGGCATTTGGGTCAAATTTGGTTAAACTAAAATATAATTGGCTATATTAAGTTAAATTTGTTTAAATTAAATTATAATTTGCTAAATTAAATTATCGTAGGCTAAATTTGGCAAAAGTAAGTTATTTTAGTTAAACTTGGCTAAAATAACTTATTTGAAGCAAATTGGGTTAAACTTGGCAAAATTTGGTAAAATTTCGATATTTAAACTAATGTAGTCAAAATTTGGTTAAATTTGGTTAATTCATGATATTTAGGCCAAACTTTGTTAATTTAGTCTATTTTAGTTCATTTTCATTGGATTGGATTACCTAAAAATAATTAGGACAAGATTAAATTATTTGTTAACTTAAGTTAAACAAATATACATAGACTAAACAAGGTTACTTAAATTAAACTTATAAATTAAATTTAACAGAAGTTAATTTTATAAAATAAATTAAGGATGTTAAACCTACAGGTTCAAATTCAATCAAATAAAATCTAGAGGTTAATTAAAGTAAATTAAACCAAAACCAAACCTAGGTTAAATGTAGACCAATTTGTATTAAACTTAGTTACATTTTCATATTTATTTAATTCTTTTATAGTTGGTGAAACAACATCAACTATATTCAACATGATTATTAATTGTCTAGTCATAATTTATAATTATATAATTACCTATAGTCATATTTATAGTCATGTAGTCTTAATAATGGTTGTAGTCAAAATAATGACAACGATTGAAGTCCAAATATGACTACATGATTATACTTGGACAATAGTTGCAAGTTGTCTTAGTCATGAAAACCATGTTTTGGTGTAGTGTAGCAAGTTACCAATTGCATTAATATTCTATGTGTTTCCTAAAACAACCATACTACATACAACATTTCTAGCACATATATCATCAATTGAATGACAATCTTTAATGCCTTACCAACCTCCTCTAAGATTGTTTACAACCTCCAAAGTAGTTTCATATTTAGTGGAGTGCACTATTACATTTGGTAGGACATCCATTAGAATTGGTTGCTTCAAAACTTTCTACAAGGCAAGATGTTGATAACCATAACCATTTTGACAAGTGAGGTCATGCAAAAATAGGAGCAATTTTTCCTTCAAGTTGAGATGTGGACCTCTGTATATATCTTTTATATGTTTTGTGTACATGATTTTCTATAGCATGTAAAAGCCTTTCTCTCCTAAGAGCTCTACATTTTGTTTGTTTATCTCTTTTGTTCTTTAGTCTTTTTGTTTAACAAGTTTCTTCCTAGTGGATTCACCCTCTCATTGTTTATTTTTTCAATTAGCCATTTTTGTTAGCCCACATGCACATCACAAGATAGTAAAAACCCATCATTTGATTACATGCTTACACTATTATTTTTATTGGTTCCGGAAAGATCAAAATGTTGAATTCTTATTTATCTTGAGAATAAGTTTGAATGAAAATCATACATTTTAAGTAATTGCAATGCCAAGAAAATTTCCAAGGATGAGTTTGATCCCCATGCCAATGGCTACAAACAAGAGAAAACCCTTCAACCCAAATGTAACAACTATGCATCAATTTTTCAACATGCAATTTGTTAAACATGTTTCAATGTAGGAAGACTCCTAAGCTATCGTGGGACAGATTAGGATCATATGATCAAACACACAGCTTAAAACTCCAAGATTGAAGCCATGGAATCAAAAGGACTCAAACAATATTCCTCTCATTCAATTATTTCCAATACCCAAATCATCCCCTTGAACTCCATATCACTGAAATCAAGTTATGGTTGCTTACAACCTTGTTGACACAATTCATGTTGATTTGAAAGTGGAATTTGATAGTTGGATATCTATCAAGATAATTATTGGACTTCAAATGAATGTGGCCTTCACAAACTAATTGTATCAACAAAAAGAATATGACACATATTTTAGTAATTATTCCATTCGAAGCTTCCCCATAACATTCCACCCTTTAACATCATGTACATACCAAATCAGATGGCTTTGTAATTAAAGTATAAATTTTAAACCACCTTTTCAAATTTCAACTTTTAAATGGCAAATCATGAACTTATTTCAAAGAGCAACAACTTTACTTAGAAATCCATGTATCACATAATGTCATATTATCTTGACAACATAGAAAAATAAGCAAGACATTCATTATAAGCAATCCTCGGTATAAATTTTAAATAATTTATATGTGAAATTGCAAAGTAATATTCTCAACCTCTACCCAAAACTTCATTTTAAACTTTCAAAAATATAATACATGGGTGCACGTGATATCAAATGTACCATGTACATTTCATCTTTAAGTGGCACTAGTAGCATCTTACACATTCATTTATTGGAGAAACAAAAAAAAAGAGCTAATAGACAGTGTAATCATTTGATTTTCATAGGTTTGAGCAACATTGAAAGGGAAGGGTTAAAACCTTTTTTCAATATTGCAATTGGGTAGATGGCTATGGCTAAGGTACCAAGATGCATTCCCTTTATTTGTGGCATCAATAATAAAGTCATTAGCAATTTCACATGTGTAAAAGTTGCAAATATTTCAAAAACCCTTCATTTCCCAAAACCTCTTCTTTCACATGTGTTCCATCATATATCAATGCACAATCATATCTAACCAAATTTAATTATCTCCTAGAGTATCCCACACAATCATTTAACAACATGTTTGGAGATTGGCACGATGTCTCAACAATGCATTATACACCACGTAAGTAAATTAGGTTTTTTCTATTGCAACTTTTTATTTCTAGCAAGATCTTTAAACACATATTGGCCATAATCCTTTCATGCTTCCTTCTAATTTTTGTTTCTTTTGCTCCCAAAATGCCATCTTGACATACCTTCCATGTGTATGTAATGATAAAGTCACCCTTCTAGATAAATCCAATAGCTTATCATAATAACACATTTTGGGTTCTATGACTAGCCTTTACAACTACACACTAATTAGGAAGGACATATGCAACTAATGACTAGTGAATTGCTAAACACATGTATTTTCACCAATTTAGTTGCATGGAATGTTTAGTTGCAAAGCCCAGTTGCTTTAATGACTAATTTTTAAATATAATAATAATAATAATATTCCATATCATCATTAACCTTGGTATGATGTGTAAAGTGCATGCCATCGCAACTTAATCATTTTATTCAACAAAATGTTACAAAAGACGCTTTGATGGATGGATGACATGTGTCAAAAATCTATAAACATGTTATGAATTATTACACATGACCAAAAATCAACCTAGTTTAACCCATGTGGCTAATGTAGCCAAAAGTCAACCTAGTTTAACTTAACTAAGTTAGTTACCTATCTAGGCAACCTAGGTTACCTAACCTAGGCTAGGTGGCCTAGATTAAAAACAAACATGTGACTTCTAGCCCAAGAAGCTTAAACTAGGTTACCTAACCTAAGCCAAATGATCTAAGTTTTGTAGGTTGTGAAAGTGAGAATTTGAACCCTTCACCTTCACTTTGGGGTTCAAATCCTTGTCCATTACACTACCACATTTTGTTGTACTAATTATATTTAACACAAAATTATAAAGTTTAAAATTTTTAGCCTTGAATTAACCTTGGCCACCCTAGGTTGACTTAGGTCAACCTACTTATTACCTACCAAGCTAGCCTAGACCTAAAACTCCCTGAGTTGACTTAAGATGAATTAATTTGTCAACTTGTACTACTTATTGACTTGGCCTAGGTTAACTTAAAGCATTCTTAGGCTAAAAAGTAAATTAACCTAGGATCTTTATGTTGCATCTAGTTGCACAAACTTGAGGTGGTCACAAACTTGATAAAATAATTTATAATGAGGCTACCTAGGTGACTTGGCAAAAAACTTAAAATTAAGACTTAAGCAAGCCTATTTAAGTTAACATGTTAATAGGGTAATCTATTCTAGGCATATTTAAACATACTAGATGTAGTAAATTTCTTAGGTTTAATTAAATAATATACAAGGTAGCCTATATTACGAAGTAGGTTTTTACTAAGTAGCCTACATATATAGGTTAACTTAATAGGTATGTCAACCTAAACTAGTGTGTTAAGTAGTTAAAAAATCAAGGAATTATGTGTCATTTTTTTCAAAACAAGATGGGAATAGCCATAAAATAAAAAATCCTTCCCCTCGAAACCCAAAAGAAAAAAATGACACATTTTTTTATGTATGTTGAACCTTTTAATTGATCACATGAAATTTTTATTTCTAAAATTGTTTGTGGTCACCATTTTTGACATGGTCTTATATGCTTGTCTAATAGTGCAAATACATGTATATTAACGCAAAACCAGTTTATTACCCCCAAACCAACATAAATTTCACTATATTTCATCTAGCAAATATAAATGTTGATAGAATTATTATAACTTTTCCAAATAGACCACAACATTTAATTTATGATTCTCACTTGGTTTTTACCAATGGATTTGAATTAAAATTTGTGTACATCTTGTGGTAACATCGTTACACAAGTCATAAGTTTTTAAAATGTACCCCATGTTCACACCCAACAAACTAAGGTGTTTGCCATGGATCATAATTGTCGTATATTTTAGCAAGTATTATTAAAGCAATGTTAAGTGGGTTATTAGTTTATCATCATGATTTTAAGATTTTGTATCCAAAACTTGGTGTTCCATTAAAATTATTATGGGTACACATATCCCTTGTTCACACTTAACATAGGTGTTTACTATTTATTCTCATTGGCATGTAGTGTTAGAGCAATGTTATTTGGGATGTTAATTTGTCATCATGATTTCAAAATTTTGTATTCAAATCTTGGTCTTACATTAAAGCTACAAGTAATGGTTGATTATTTTAACAATGACATCATCATTTTCACTATTACAAATTTATTGTGTTAAATGATATCTTAATTTTTTTTTGAATTTTTCTTCTTTTTGTTGGTGCAACTTGTTCTTTGTTATTAATTATTGTGCCGCATGGCTCCTAAATGTGAATTCAAAAAACACCAAAAAGTGTTTTTGTTCACCAATTTTGATTCATTCAATGCAAGCATGTCATATTTCAATCAATTTTCTCTTATGTGCACTATGGTGAATTATGGTGTTAATTATGTTGTTTTAAGTACACAAAACATTAATAAACTATTTGTAATTCTTTGTCATTTAATATCATTTTCTATTGAATTTAACAACATTTTTGTTATGATATAATTGTAATTGTCATAATTAATTGGTTAACGCCATTTTTAGATTGACAAATGCTTTCAAGAAAATTGTCATGACTTAACCTTGGGCTTGCAACTAAGACTCATTACATAAGAGAAGATGCAAGTTAGGAAAATGTCTTAGGACTCACACACATTCCTACAAATGTGAAAGAATGCAAAGAAAATTAGTTTCATGCAATTCAAAATGTGAATTGTTTTGATAGTTGGAAATTTTTAAATGTTTCAAATCTTTGAGACATAATTATAAATAGCAAACCTTGTCCAACCTAAATTTCATTTATGCCATTGATTTTAAAGTCTTGAAATGTAGATATTAAAAGTGAGTTTACGTTCTCCATTTGAAGATCTATAGATTAGATTATGGCCAAAAAATGGTTGGGATTCAAAGTGACAATTTGGTTTCCAACCACTAAAACTCATAAAATAAAAATAAAATGAGTTTCAATTGAAATGTGTAATATAATGTTGAAAATATGTTTTTAAAGGCTACAATTTGTATCATTTATAACTCTTCAATGGGAACCCATATTTGTGGAAATGAACCCACAATTCAATAGGACTCATAACTTGGTAATTTTCAAGGTTCAAAAGGGTATTTCTTTCAATATCATCTAATAAGCTAAGGAACATGTAACAAATTCACCCGTAATGTGCAAGAACTCACAACAAAACATTCTTTGTTTTATCATTGCATTTTTATTGTTTTTTGTTCATTTACAAACTAAATTGCAAAGATTATGAAAATCAATTTTCAAATGAACATCATGTGGATCAATGTCCCATGGGAAGACCAAATTCAAATTGTAGATGTGGACACAAATAGAAACATTTGATGTATGAGCACTACTATAAAATGTGGGTGCAATTCATTAGTCTTTGTTCACTATATTAATGAATTCATTATTTCCCCATTAGGTCCCATTCAGTACAACTAATGAATTCACTCAAAATCTAGTGAAATCGCTTGGTATACAAGGACACTTTTGTTGTAGTGGAGGAGATTCAATAAGGGGAAATAACCAACACCAATATGCAATAGTACGTCAAATTTAATGCAAGACACAAACAATGAAAGAAGATCAATACAACCCAACTAGGACCATGTGGAAATTATAATGTTCATTGAGGCCAAAAAATAGGATTTACTTTCAAGCATGGATGTTGTTGATGTTCATTTTTATATGGATTTAATTATTTTAAAATAGGACAAGATAATGGAAGTCATACATGATGCATGTTGATTTTCATTTTTTCATAATGGTGTGACTTGTAAAAATAAATGGTAAGCTTTGGATAGAGATTATTTGTCAACTTGGACATATAATCAAATTGACAAAAAGATTGGCCACTTGGTCAAAATGGCCAATGACGTTTAGTCAAATGGAATATCAAGTCAAGATGAACAAACACAAATGACACCTTTAGTCAAAATGATCAATGATCCATTTTTAGTCAAGTAGGACATTTAGTCAAAATGGCCAATGTTATTACAATCAAATGGGGCATCCTATGTATCTACCATGATTTACAATATACCTACATACTTAGGTAGTTTTTAAATATTACCTACATGCCATCCTACAACCTACCTACATAATTACCTAACCCTCCTCCTTACCCACTTACATGCCTACCTACCTACCAGCCTATGCTTATAACCTAATTACCACTATGAGAAATCGTGTCCATGGAAACTAGACTAGCATGCAATTAGATCGTCATAGAAACTACTATGCAATTAAGGTACAACTATAATATGGAAATACAACGAATTAATAATTAAAATGCCACATCCAAATATTTCATAGTTTTAATTTAATTACACATTAGTTGCAACTTGGATTCTATATGCACATATGTACACAAAATATATATGGTGATAGTCAATTATAGTTTGACCATGATTACAAGTTGCAACGAAGTGGTTAATTTCAATTGTGTTGCAATTGGTGTACCTTTAACGTTGAATGAACAACCATTTTGTAATTGGCGTACAACATCAATGCTTATGATCATGCCATGTGTACAATTAAATAAAGGTCCATAACATCTAGAACTTGTAACTTGTTTGCAACTAATAGTCAATTAAATTGATTAATTTTACAACTAAGTTACAACTAAATGTGCACTACTAGGAGATGTGGCCAAGTTCACCTTGTATTTCACTAGGATTTTGAGTGAACTAGGACAGATTCACTATATGAAATCATGGTAAAACATGTTAACCCCGTAGTGAACGGGGACCAGTTGCTAGGACAGGTCAATTAAGCTAGTGAAACAAGATGACAATAAGTGATGCCCAAATTTAGGTGGAAATTACACCTATTAGTTAAATCAACCTACAACACTAGTCATTTAAGAGGGTTTTTTCACCAAGTGTGGTTAGTTAATTTAAATTGTTTTTTCATATTGTGTTTAGTTAATT
>Ga0209611_10002308_pt1 | contig 33434 bp, 26 predicted proteins | sample S1TSphgellanicum_3_FD_187693 | JGI IMG/M metagenome (GOLD analysis project Ga0209611, IMG submission 187693) | Host-associated microbial communities from peat moss isolated from Minnesota, USA - S1T2_Fc - Sphagnum magellanicum MG (SPAdes) (version 2) | ecosystem: Host-associated > Plants > Peat...
TTGCTGGACTCCACAGAGGGGTCTAACCCCAAGGTAAGTGGGTAACTGAAGCACCTACGTGGCATCCTAGGTGGCACACACCTGTGCATTAGGCACGGGGCCCACACTAGTATAAGATTAAATGGGATCCTCGCCAGTGGACCTACTCAAGGAATTTGGAGAAATTTCGCAACTTGGCCCAAAAAAAATAAAAATTCAGAAAATGGGGACATAAAAAAACACTGAGATATATGTTTGGGGATTTTATAGGGATTTATTTCCGCCATTTTTTGAAATAAAAAATAATGTAAATAGCCACATCTATGACAGACCTAGGCACTTCCTAAGTTGCCCCTTGTGGTAGCATTTTTGTAAACAGTCTAAACACTTTCACTAATGAAACCGGTTCATCTAATGTGAAACCGGTTCTAACAAAGTAAAACTTCCAAAAGTTGGATCCAATGCGATAGATAGTCCCTGTCCTCGTGGGGGCAGGGCCCAACAAAAGTGGGCCAGAGTGATCCAGCACCCCCCCCCAGGGTGCACCAACTCGGATGGATGGTGCACTGATGAATTTCACTTTTTCATCCCTGTCTTAACCAAGCTGGTTACCACAGGTTGATGGTTTGAACTTCTTTTCCCCCTCACCTGTACCTACCTATAATTCTTTTCTAAAAGAAAAATTTCCCCCACTCTGTGTTGGAAATTGACATAACTTGATAGTTCGTTGAATGTGGGCGTTGGATATCAACTTCTTACTAAGTTACTTAAATTGCTTTTATCAAGTTATAGTTATTTGAAATATTTGTGTTACATCCACATACTTTTGGGACTATGAGATATGTTAAGTAAGTTTACTTAAATATCTAATATATTAATTCAGCAAGTCTGTCAGTCAGTGACAGGGCTATATTCAATTGACAGCTGATGGACCTGGCAGAAGTGTGAACAAGACCCATATGATAGAGTCCAATTGTGGGCCGTCTGGGTGGTCTTCTTGCAGTGCAAACGTTTTCTTCTTGCTCTCCTCTCCCGCTTACGTCTCTTCTCCCTCTTTCATACAGTGATGGGAAAGCATGCATTCGTGCCCTATTGGGTACGATGGGAACGTACTTTCTTTCCTACGTGGCGGAACGGGCCATTCCAAGAAATAACTGACATAATAATTTTGACGAGGAATTTCCCATAGTCATGACTTTCTGAAATGGCAGAATGTCATTGAGCTTTAGGGTTTCAGGGGTCGTCATCAGGGGTCATCGCTGCTTCAGTGCCGTGCCATGCCTTGCAGGCACGAGTTACCACTAGTCTTTAATTAAATTTAGTGTGAAATATCTCAATGCATGAGATGATGGCCTTGCTTATGTGCCTTCTAAGGTAGATAATATTTGTTTGGGGTGTTCACCTCCTATTTAGATTAAACAAGAGTTCAAGGGTGGATCCCTATTTATAACAACATTTGTGTGATCCTAAGGTTGGGTGGAGAGCTTGTACTCACAATTAGTATTTTTCTCATCTTTATTCCGTCAACAATCTGCTCTCAAAATATTTGCAATGATATTTTCCATGTTGCAATACACCAACTTAACAAAGCCTTTTTTAGTCTTTTCTTGCACCAAATGATGATGATTCTTGATATGCTTTGTGCAAGCATGAAAGACTGGGTTTTTTGATAAAAATATACAACTTTGATTATTGTCATATATGACAATGGTTTCATCTATGGAACACCAATGCTCGCAAAAAGTGATGAAAGCCATATTGTTTGCTTTGTTGCTTGTGAAGTTGCCATATATTCAACTTTTGTTGATGACATAACAATAGATGTTTATTTTTTGTTATTCATTTAATAACAACATTTCCCAATAAAAAAACATAATCTGATGTGGACTTGCGATCATCCATATTCCCAGCCCAATCTATATTATAATAGGCACACATTTGTGTGCTTCCATAAACAACATCATAATCCTTAATATTGGGACATTTGTTTTGGTAAAGATTCTTTTCGAAATGCACATGGCCCCATATTGTTTTTGTCAATTCCTTAACTATGATAAACATTTTTTTTGAAATGCATATAGCCCTTCATGTTCTTGTTGGAACTTTGGTTATGGCTTACATTTTTTTGAAACATGCATGGCCTTGGTTATGGGTTTTTTTTTTGTCAAAATGTGCTTGACCCTTCATGTTCTTTTCGAAACCTTAATTATGGTTTACATTTTTATCAAAATGCATTTGGTTTTTCATGTTTTTTTTGGAACTCTAGCTATGGCTTACATTCCTATCAAAATGCACCTAACTTTTCATGTTCATTTTGGAACCTTAACTATGATTTACATTCTCATTAGAATGTGCCTAACCCCTCATATTCCTTTTGAAACCTTAGCTATGGTTTACATTTTTATTAGAATGCATTTGGCCCTTCACGTTCCTTTTGTAACCTTGGTTGTAACTTACATTCTCATTAGAATGTGCTTGGCCCTTCATGTTCATTTTGGAACCTTGGCTATGGCTTACATTTTCATTAGAATGTACTTAGCCTTCCATTTTCCTTTTGGAACCTTGGCTATGGTTTCACATTCCTTTTGAAATGTGCTTGGCCTTGGTTATGGTTAACATCATTGTCAAAATGCACCTTCCCTATAATAACATCTTTGATGTTTTTTCTAAAACACAAACCAAAATCCATTACACTTTTTAAATGACGAAAAATTCGTTTCACTAAAATCCAATGTGAATGTCTAAAATTAACTATAAATTGGTTCACAACCACCATTGCTTGTACAATATTAGGTCTTATGCATACCATTACATACATGAGATTTCCAATAGCATTTTCAAATGGGATAACATGTATTATTTCCAAATTTGCATCACTTTGACAACCCATATCCTTCAAAAGCTTGCAATTTACTTCTTCAATACAATTACCCTCCTTTAAGTAAGGCCAACCTTCAATTATAGCTGAATAAAATAAATGTAGGGTAAATTTGAAATATTTATTAGTTAGACATGGTAACCAAATGGGTACTAAAAAACAATTACTAACTGAAAAGGTATATATTTGCCTTATTATATACATGCAAGTTATATATACCAAGGTAATATATATTATCCACCCAACATTGGGTAAGTTCATGTTCTAGGTTAGGTTCTGGGATATTATGATCAAAGATTTAAATTTGGTTGAAACTAAAGCTCAAACACATACAAAGTTGTCCCTTTTACAACAAGTCTAGGTTCTCTAGTCATATAAGTCCAAGGTTTTTTAAAAGTGAAAAACAAAGGCCTTATTTTTTATGTTGTGTCAATTCAACTTTGGGCAAACCTTATGGGATAAATTGTAATGAATTGACATCTAGGTGGTTGTTAACTTGCTAGTTCCCCCTCTTCCAAGAAAAACAAAAAAAATCGGCCACCACGCCTTTTCCCCCAAAAGAAAAAAAGGGTGGGCCTTTTCATTAAATGTTGATTTGTGTCATTGGCTATTTAAATTTTTCTCCACTTCACTATATTCCTCCTCAATTTTCTCTTACACTAATACCCCAATTCATTGTCATGGGTACCTAAAGGATATGGGTATGTATTTGTTGATCATATTAATTAGTTGTGGACACCCCCAAAGTTCAACCTTTTTTTATTTTGTGATGGGCATTTTTGATTGGCCCATCACAAAAAAATCAATCAAGCTTTGGACACTATCTCAAAATAGATATGGTCTAATCTTCTCCTTTGGGCTACTTATATAGGTTACAAGAGTAGAACTTAGGGCAAATGATATGGGATAAAGTGAAAAGCTATTGAGAACATGTTGGGGAACACATTGGAAACTTGAAAAACATGTTAAAAACCCATTTGGGAACTTGATGGGAACACATAAAAGGAAAGAAATCCAACATCCCCACCCTCCCCCAAAAGAAAAAAAGGAACTATTCCCTAGATGCATGGCATCCCACCTAATTTGTTACAAGATTTATTTTTTTGGCATGTGTTTTTGGCATTTTTGGTCTAGGTTAATGGCAAGGGCATGAACTATGGTGTATATTTAAACAAGCTATTAATTGTAATTGGGTGCAACAATGCAAATGAAATTGAAGTAAGTCTTAAATTAAACCAAGCTCCAAATGTTTTGAGAGGTTTCCAAATTGGAGGTTTCATAAATCCAAAAACCATGGGTTTCATCACAAGCACATTGGAGACTCTCTCAAACCTTCAAAAAATCCAAAAACTAGAATTGAAAGTCCTTTCTAAATCATGAACTAAGCTTAGAGGAACTAAAAAAAAAATTTAATAAAAGGATCAACAAAAGGATCAAATTGTCTTTTTGCCAAAAATAAAAACTTCAAACAATGTTGGTCATTGACCAATGAAATAATGACCAATTAATGAATGTTGAATATGTGGTCATTTTTTTAATGTGTCAATTTCCTTGTTTCCTATGAATAATGATCAAAATTTCAAATCACACTAATGTTTTTCGTTATTTCATGGTTCAATATTTTACTAAATTTATACGTGTAAAAGTCTCTTGAAATTTGCCTAAATTTTTTATATATTGAAAATTTCAATATATTAATGAAAAATTCAAATTACGTGTTTAAAAAATAATTAATGTGATTTGTAATTTTTAACTAATTACATATATATTGTCAAAAAGTTTGTATCAAGAAAATCAAAGGTCCCTTTACCAAATGGACATTATCTAATGTAGTAGTCGGTCAATTTCAAAAGTCCTTAACTAAAATCAAAGTTTTAAATTGGATTAAAATTTTCATTTATTAACATTAAAATTATTCATTTAACATAATTTGGAATGATTATTATAATTTTTAAATGTCAATATATAAACATATATACCATAGTTTGTAATTTTATTTTGCCCTTATGCCCTTTTTGGTCTTATAAGCTTGTTTTGACCCATTTTTTATTCACTTATTCATGAATTCACCTTCTTGTCACGATGCTAGTAGCATGTCTTTATGATATTATGGATTAAAACTCAAGACAACAACTTATAAAGCTCATTGTTATGAAGAAAGAATTGACGAATCGATGATCTTGCAAATAAAATTCATCAATTGCTACTCTATACTTACTTTCTTGGAAGCCCACATGTTGCACCAAATTGGGCAAACAAATTTGTTGTTGGCTTTTTTGCCTTATAAGTCTCAAAAGGAAGACATTAAACACCCGCTTATGAATTTTGTGGGTGTCAATGCATGGTTTATGCACCATTCAATTCATGGACTTCCATGGTCAACACTTGTCATGCCAAATGCATGACAATTTTTTTGTCATGCATATATTGCCACACCTCATTGAATTTGAACCCTTTAAGTTTTAGGAGTCAAGGGAAAAGCCATATTACTACTAGTAGCCTAAATTCATTTGTTTACAAGCAACAATGAATAAATTTATTTTAGATAAACTTTGCATCAACATAACTATGTTAGCACCACACAAATCACACATGTAAAATTTATTGTTGATAAACTATGGAAAGACTATAGTTTTCATTTGGTCCTTCATTTTGGGGAATGATCATCATGTCTTAGTGTGAATTGTGAGTTCATTTGTGAGAACTTCATAGAACATTTCCTATTTTTAATTTTGCCATAAGGGGCACAACTAGTTGATTAGGTATAGGGTGGATTGTGAGTTCACTTCATGGGAACTTCATGGAAGATTCCCTATTCTTAACCTTGCCATGAGTTCAGAAGGCTAGATCCATTTCATTTCATCCCACATATTCGAAGAATGTTCAACAAATTTGAAAGTGTGAACTACAAGTTCATGTTGTGGGAACTTCATGGAATGTTTTTTATTTTAACTTGTCGTATGGGGAATAATTTATGAGTTACTTGTTTTAGTTTTATTATATATTAGTTGACTACATATTTGAATGGTTTTTGAATTAGATTGTTCCTTTCATAGAACCAACGCATGTTTCAACCCTTAGACCCTAATCATCATATTACCCATTAATTTTGGCTAGGATTTTGGTCTTTATTTTGATACTTGTTGAACCTAATTCAAGCTTTCCATAAGTTAATTGATAAAAAGACTTTGTTTAGGTTTCAAATTAGACCAAGGTGCTCATGTAAATTTGGGCCTTATTTCATGACAAAATGTTTTTAGATACCTTATGCTAAAGGTGATGATAACCAACCCAACATTTGTTTACACACTACAAAAGTATATTAATTACATATTTAACACTAGGTATATAAGGAAGTCTTTTGGGTAAGGAATCTTGCCCTTGGGTGAAACAACACATGTACATTGGTGGTACGATGGTGAAAGCCCTAAAAAATATTTTCTTGTTTCTAAACATTATAAATATTTCATCCAAAGACTAAATTGGGGTCTTTCCAAATGTCTTGAATATAATCACGAAGAGATCTCACTCAAGATAGCCAAGGTACCTAATGTAGGTGTAGGTAGGTATAATCAAGTCATGAAAACATATATATATAATTTCATATGTATATATAATTTGCTATGAAATAAAACTTTAAAAACAATCTAAGAAAATGACTTGAAATTTTGTACATTTATATATTGTATATATGTTGACCTTTGGAAACAATTGTTGAATGAACTTTCATTTGTTTCATTTGAACAAAATATGGAAAAATACATGTTAAAAGTTTGGATTTGTAAACGATTTCAAATAAACATGTTTTTTTTTACTTATTTTATTATGAAATCATATCATGGTTGGTTGGTAAAAGCATTAGTTTACCCATGCCATGAAGACCAAGGTTCAATTCACGCTACCAACATAAGATATGTACACATTGTATGTGTGTGTGTGTGTGTGTGTGTGTGTATATATTATATTATATTATATTATACTATACTATACTATACTATACATAAATTTCATATTTTAAAAACATGGTCAATATATAAATATGATAATAATTATAAATATAAATGTAATTGATATATTATTAAGTTCCATTGTCAAATGTAAATTTTGTATTCAACCACTTATTAATAATTCATTATGTCCATAACAATTGGTCCATGTTCACTATGTGAATAATTGCTTCTACTATAGTGAAATTGTTCCAAATGTCAATGAAATACATAGTGAACCAAATGACACTCTTATTCATGTATGTTGAACCCATTAAATAACAAAAAAAATGTTCCAAAATATTTTTAAATCAAATTTTCACATTGAAAAAACATTTGTTTCAATTTTTTCATTGGAAAAACATTAACGTTAATACATTTTTATCACCCTTATGAATCCATGGGATTGAGTTCAATTTTTGAAGTATCATTGTCATGATGAATATATTGGACCAAAAAAGGAAGCTAGTTGTAAAAAAATTTAATGTTTTTGATGACACTCGTAAGAGGCAACAAATAGTCGTGGCCACACCTCATGATTGAAAGATGACCTCTTCAAACATGAGGTCATGCTTTAACATGAGATGGACACTTGTCCCTATGCATATGAATCACATCTTTGTGCTAAAAGTTATGCTTCATGTATGAATTTCACTACATATATATGAGAACAATATTTCAAAATAGTTTTGTTCCTAAGTCCTTTGTTACCATGTGTCTATCCCTTCTATCAAAGGATCAAAGAAGTTCCCTAATATGGTTTTCTTATTTCTAATCCAAAAAATGGTTTCAAGTTCAAGGTTTTCCCCCCTATTTTGTGATATAGAAAATTTGGCAATTGGAAAAAATTAGCCAAATTTGTTGAATTTACATTGCCAAAAAGAAAAACCCAAATTTCCCATGAGAATATTTTTGTCATTGTTTCATTTTCAAAATCACAACAAGATTTGAAACTTGGATTTACTTTCTTAAAAAACCATTTGGAACAAAGTTTTTAGTTATGTTTAGGTGTGGAATTAGAACTAGAATTGAGATTTTTGAAAAAAATGTTTAAAAGAAAAAATAAATATAACCAAATCTCAATTAAAGGTTAATTGACACTCAACTTCAATTCCAATTTGGATTAATAAAATTAAGACTGATTTTCAAAATTGAAGCTATAATTGTTTTTGAAGAACCTAACCTAGAATTGGATTCCCAATTCCATTTATGCTTGAAACTAGAATTAAAATCAAGATGGTTCTACTTTATTTTTCACAACTAAAATGAGAGGTTTTTCACAAACATAAATAGCTACCCGACTTTGGTTCGGGCTTTAGACTTGTACATGCATTGTGGATATAATACCTTAAAGAAGAAACAATAAAAAAATGATTACTTTTGATTGGTCGACCATAATAATTGGCCTATATGACAACCTTTTAAAAAAATCATTTTATATCATCCAATTCATCTTGTTTATGGGTGAGGATGAACTAACAATTAACACAATATGTTGGATGTGATAAACATTAATAAAGGCTCAAATGGGTGATACATAAGTTTATTCTTTTGAAGTCTTCCATAATTAAAACAACACATAAATTTATTACAACATGGGTTCACTACACATAAGGCTTATCCAAAGGTTTAATAACAAATTAACAACCTAAAATCATGAAAAAGATAATGAATTCAAAGCTCCCATCACAACCCCTTAAATACTTCAAAATAAAAATGTATGAATTGTCAACTGTATTCATTTACATCCACTAAACATCATCATTCATTAACTTCAAGCCAATAACAATTTGCCACATACTAACCTTTTAGAACTATCATCCTTCTATGGATGAATCACAAAAGTATTTAAATCTATTTTCTTAAAATTGAGTCAAGTCCAAATAATTGACTTTTACTCATGTCTAACCCAAAATCATTAACTAAATCATTCATGAATTCAAATAAGTCCTTGTTGTAGGGCCCATAACACCAATTATTTATTTCCCCTAGATCCACCCATCTTTCCATCCATAGGTTATAACTAATATTATTTAAAATTTTCATTTTTATTAAGGGTGCAACCATAATAATCTAGGTGTTATTTCATGCATAACCAATTCTTTTGACATGCTTACAAGTTTAAAAAATTAAGTTAAAGTTGAAAATTTGTGTTGTATTTCTACAAAAATGATTCTAATACATTAATCTAGCATTTGGAAAAAAATTTAAAATTTTTAATAAATATAAAAAATCTCTAAATTTTTTTTAAGGCACTCAATTAGTGGTGCAAACATGATCAAAGGAGCCAAGGGCACCAAGGGCACAATGTTTTCTTAAGGCTTGGGCTTAACCACATTTAACAATTTTTTCTATAAAAAATTTGATTTTTTGATTGAACTTTTGGCAATTTTATTCAAATGTATTCAATAATGAATTTCAAGTATATGATATTGAATGTGCATGGAATTTCAATGATTCTTCTTTACATATATCAAATGAATACTTTTCCAACACAAAGTACACATCCCAAAATTTTATGTTAGATTGACCTTTACAATATTTGGAAGTTTAGAAGATCACTTTAAAAATATATAAAGTATGGGAATTGAACTTAATTTATGCATTTTTCAAAACATGTTGGAAATCAATGGAAAAAAATTATTTAATTGAATTTGTATATATCCTCCATAAAATTTATCCATGCTTTCAATTGCATAAAAATTAAAAACATTTTGTTAAAAACACATAATCAAAAATTATAATTTAAAAGGTTAGAAAAACACATTTGAATTTTTTTATTATATGTATAATGATTTTTTTTTTCCAATCTCAAAATTTTCATCTTTCTAATTCATCAACATGAGTATGCTCTTCAATTTTGAGAATGAATGGTGCACATTTGATGAGCAAAATGGATGAAAAATAGTGTCCCATCTAGTCTTTTGATTCCTTTAAATATTACAAAAGGACTCTTGAAACATCATGGATTTGCATGATTTTGTTTCTTCTTCTATAGTTGAAAATTTGCAAGAAATGAAATTCATTCCAAAAAAAGATTTGGCATTTTGAATTATTTTGCTCCCATTGTGTTACTTCAAAGATATAGAAATCCAAAAAAAAGAAGTGTTCACCCTATTGGATGGCTCCTTTAAAAATATTTGTGCACCAGTGTTTTCATCCTTTAAAAAAACAATGAAATAACATAAAAGCAATGTCTGAGCATTGTTGTTCAACATTGTTTAACAAATACTAAATTGCCACATTAGTTTATCAAAACTACTCAAGAACTACCTTAGGAGGCATTGGTAGTTCCTTTTTATCTTATTTGCACTCTTCACCCATATTGGCGTCACATGTCCCTTTGGCGAAAAGTGGGGGTGGGGTGGTTTCACAAAGAACATTTAGTTGAACCATGATAGGTGTCACATGAACACTTGCAAAGATTATTGGGAAGTTTAGAAACTATTGTGAACCATAAATTTGTCATGACCCTAGTTTTGGGTTCGCAACCTCCAAGGCTAAAATATGAGAGGGGGAAGCAAGTTGGGAAAATGTCATGGGACTTAAACACACTCCCACATGTGTGAAAATGAATCCCAACACTCATAAGTGGTCTTCTCTTCCCAATTTGAGAATTTACAATGCCAAAACATGGGTTTTAGGACTACATAAATGACTACCTTTGTAGTCATTTATGTCACATTGGACTATTCTTGACTTCATGACTATGGAGTCCAAACATCCATGTTGTAAATGCCATGTGCAACTACGTCTTCCATGATTGCAACCCTTTTTACCACAATCATGCGAGACATATCCAATGGTCCAAACTTAATTTTTAAATGTATTTTTAAAAATTAATTCCATGTTGCCGTGTGGCTACCTTAAATTAAGCAACGCAACCATGACCTAGGTAGTTTAGAGCTAAATGTTAAAAACATGTTGCCATGTGGCAACCTAAGCATTCAAGAATTGATTGCCCATTCATGTGTTGCCACATGGTAGCTCAAACCTAAGCAACAAAAAAATTATTACCCAATAATGTGCTACCATATGGCAACCTAAACCAAGTAAGACTAGGTGGCTTAGCCTAGCCTAGAGGGCCTAGCCTTGGAAACCAATTCTAAAAACTAACTTAAGCTTGTAACTAAAATACACTACCTATGCAAGAAACTTAGGTAACTTAAGTTGGCTCACAACCATGTTGCAAATGTGAAGACTTGAACCCTTCACCTCCATTTTGAAAGCTAAAGTCCTTAACCATCACACCATAACCTAATTTTTAATGTAATAAAACTAGTCACCACAAAGGGCCCAATTGTGGTATAAAGAGCGATTTTTTGCATAATTTATGTTTACTCGACATGTTTGCAAGTCTAGTACATCAAATTAATGTTGAAAATGTGTATTGTATTTTTGGTATGTCTTCTCTAATATATCGATCTAGCATTTGAATAAGTTTGAAAGTAATCCAATGAATTTAAAATATTTTTCAACACATTTAAAAGTTCATGACCAATGCTTTTCAACATAGTGAAATAATGTTGTTGACAATTCCTATCGTCTTGGGTGGACCCATAAACACAAGTTTAATACAATCTAAGTAGGCAAGCCTATGTACTTTAATGAAACTAAACCTAACCTAGCCCAAACTACATAAACCTAGGCTGATTTAGGTTAACTTAGGCTACCTAGAGTAATTTAAACCCACCTAGGCTCAATCTAGGATAACCTAGAGGTTAATGTAGGTTAATATAAGTTGACCAAAATTGTTTTAAACTAACCTAGGCTAACCAGGTTAAACCTCTTTATGCTATTGTAAGTTAATTTCATATAATTTAAGGTTTAACCTAGGCTATTTTAGGTTGACCAAGGCCAACTTAAGGCAAAATAGGATAACTTAGGCTAATTTAAGCTTAACCTAAGGTGATTTAGATGAATTTAAGCAAAATCAATATAACTTAAATTAACATAGGTTAATTTAAGTTTAACCTAACCTAACTAAGGTTAGTTTAGGCTAAGCTAAGCTAACCAAACTTAGCTTCTAGGCTAAGTTAGGCTAAAGTAAGCCTTCCTTGGTTCATCTAAGTTAACCATAAGTTGACCTATGATAACCTAGGCCTCTTTAGGTTGACCTAGGTTAACATAAACCTACTTAAATTATTGTAAGGTAATTTAATATAACCTAAGGTTACTTAAGTTAACCCATGTTGATCTAAACTAACATTGACTAACCAAGGTTATCCTAGGTTTGCATAGGCTCACCTAGGTGGACCTAGCCTAACTTAAACCTACTTAAATTATCATAGGTTAACCTAATGTAACATAGAATAACATAAGCCAATGAGGTTTACGTAAGTTAATTTAGGTTCACAAAGGCTGACATAGGTTTATTTAGGCTAACCTAAGCCTACCTACTTGTTAACCTACTAAATTAACGTAGGTAGGGTAATATAGGATGGCATAGATTCAAATGAATGGTGCCTTTTTGAGAATGAATAGTAGTCATGTAATTTTAATTATAGGCATATAGTGATTTCTATCTTTATATTCATATAAATGGTAATGATTAGTGGCCACATCCAATTACATGATTAAGATTAGACTATAATTGCATATTGTCGTAGTCATAAAAACCATGATGTAGTGACTATAGGCTTGTGGTGTCTTAAATCTTTGGGACAAAAGTGGATGTAACAAATGTTGAACAACCTTTTTTGGAATATTAAAAAGGTTTGAAGTTTATATAGAAAATTGGGTTTGTTTGGAGATTTAAAATTCAAGTTATGGCTAAAGGAGTGGTTGGGAGTTGTCAAATTAACAATTGGACTTTTGAACATTAACCCAAGAAACATGTGTCAAAACACCTCCAATTGGAACATACAACACATCAATAAAAAGTCTTTCCAAAAATTACAATTTTGCAACTAATAACTCCTCAATCAAAGTTTATATGTGCAAGTTATGAGCTCACAAGGATTTGATATTCATAACATGGCAAAATTGAAAATTTTCATGACCTTTGAAAGTCTTGAAACTTTTTGACACTTTGATGTAACACTCATCACTAATCACAAAATATATTATAGGGAAAATAGTGGTGAACTCTTCCCAAGTTTGGGCTGAATTGTGTATTATCAATTGCGTTCTCATGGCTTGTTTGTGTATCATTTTATATTTTAATTTGCACTAATTGCCCTCCTTTTTAAAGTTTGTGCAAATTGATTTCACCTTGAGCTTTTGCTTGTGAGTTTGTTTTAGTTCAATCCCAAAGCTCCCATGCCCTTTTTCTGGGTAAAAACACATTATAGTGAACTTTTTTGGAAGTCATAGTGGTAGTTTTTTCTCAGTGAGTCAAGTATTGTTACCTTGTATTCAAATTTATTTGAGAAACTTGACAAAAATGAAATGAAAAATTGAAAGCTACATCTAATTTTTCAAAGTCAAAATTTTTTTTAAGCAAAAGGATAAATGTTCAATTCAAGGTGGACTTTACAAAAGATGGTACATCCAATGTCATAGTCCAAACTACTCCAAAAAAATTATCATTATGGATTTTTTTTTCTAATGCAGTTGGAAACTAAACTTATAATTTTTCACCACCGCACATTGAAGTACCATAACACTTAAGATGAAAAAATCAAGTAAGAAAAAATCTCTCAAAAAATTTAAGATTTAAAATGAAAATGAAAATTCGTAAAGTCCATTTCAATATTTAAATTGATTTTTTCAAAGCCCATATTTTTAGAGGTTTAAAAAAGAAATTTAAATTATGGTGTTATGAACTTGGAAATGGAAAAATGTATGAACTTCAACATCATTTAAATGTTTTTTTTGAAAATTCATTGGATTTGGACTTTCATTTGCCCTTTTTGGGTGACCGTAGTGTGGATTTTGGATCTTTTTATTTGAAAAATAATTCACATTTTAACCTTAGTAGAAGAAAATTGTGAGGATGGAAATTCCCTATGTGGGAAAATGGGCCAAAATTTATCAAATGTGTATTGAATAAAATGTTTAATTACATGGATCCATGTGGTAACAAATATTGGTGGAGTAATTATCAAATTAGATTTGAGGCTAAAGTTTAAGACTTGCAATCAAAAACTAAATAAAAAAAGGAATCATGAAAATTTGGCCAACCAAGCATGATAGAACATTTTTGTATTTTTTTTCGGCACAAACCCATTTGTGGATATAAAATTCATAGCGCACATCCCTTCTTCAAGGCACAATGCACATGCTCAAATTTTTTTGTGAATGAGTATTTGAAAATTTAACATATGTTCAAGAATTGTTTTAGACATCATTGGCATTTGCAATTATTAATTCCACGCAATGTTTTTCTTTTAATCACCTACACATACTTTGGCCATGTAGATGTAAAAGATCACATGTTGTCATGCTTTGGGGTACATAATTGTTTTTGGTGGTTTATTTTGCATTGCTAATCCTTAATCAAATGAGATTGTGAAGATAAACAATTCTACGAACTAAACAATAACAAAGCTCAAACTAAATATTTCATACATATTAATAAAGGTTATAATTCATGTTAAATTATAATATACTTTTTGAATATATTTGATAGAAGTAATTTAATTTTACAGGATTGTCAAGCTTATCTTCTTTACTAAGAATGAAAAAAGTTCAAATCTTAAGTTTTTCATAAAAAAAAGTTTTACTACATAAGTCATGTTTAACTAATGATGAGTCAAGATATTGCAAGATGGACAACTTTATTAAGGACCAAGCTAATGGTGCCCAATTATTAATTTTTAGACTTAACTTTTGAATACCAACATATTTGCATATTTTTAATTTTTTGTACAAGGAAGGAAATATATCCTTTTTTTTTGCAATTTATACTATAAAAAATGATTACATTTTCAAATTTTCTTCTTATTTTGGTGGTTGTGGATAAGTTGGTTTTCAATTTCCAAAACATTAGGGACATGTACAAAGGTTATGCATACCAAGTTTTCCAAATTTGGTTATTTACAATTTTATTTGCAAGAATATAACCCAACCTACAAGAGGAAAAAAAAAAAACACAAACACAAGCTCAACTTCTATGCATTCATTATTAATGTAATAGTTATTGTCCAAGCATTAGACAATAAACAATGCCCTTTTGATTGATTCATCACATATGACGATACAAAAGGGTTCAAACAAGATGTGACAACCTATGTAATAGCCCACACTTCAACATTAGGTATTGTTTGCTATTAAGTCATGGTCTTCTACCTTCCATAACACATAATTATGGTTTTTTTGAATTTTAAAGTATCTTCAAACATAATAATTTTTAAAGAAAATGTGGTTTTCATGGGAGTTTTCAATTTTTGATTATGCATCCCAATGTTAAAACAAGCCTTCTTTTACTTTTGATTGCCTTTCCCCAACTTTTTGGTCCATGTAATCGTTTTTTATAAACTAGTTTGATCCTCTTTCATATTCATGTGTTTCAACCCACTAAAAACCTTGTCATTGTTTGTAGCATATTGATATGCTTTAGGAATCACATGCCCAAAGCAACTATTTTCATAAAAAAGTTACAAAATCAAAAGTTTACAATCAATAAGGGACCATAAAACTATTACCATAAATGTCATGTTATTGCCTTCATCCTTTACAAATGCAATCCTTTAATGAATAAAACCAAACTTTTTCTAATAAAAATTGAAACCTTGTACAACTTTGGAAAATTTAGTTGTTTCATTCACCTTAAACAACCTAACAATAACATGCATTGGTACCCAAGCTCCATTTAAAAAATTAACAACCGAAACAAATGTGTCCATGCCACTTTGAGACATCCATAAAATGAATCTTGTAGAGACTATTGTCACAAATAAAAGATTTTATGATACATGCAAATCCATTGTCTTCTTCACCATGGCGAGAAACATTCCTTCCACAAGAAAAAAAAAGAGAAGAAAACTAAACACAAGGGCATTGGCATAAAATTAACCTCTAAAGCAAAATGTTCTTACAAGTGGAAAGGGATTTGTAAGCCTTGTAAATGTAAAACACCAAATTTTCAAGAAATATTTGTTGCGTTGGGTATAAACACACTAGAGATGAATCATTTTAGGCAAAAAATGGTGATGTATAACAATGTACATTGAACTTTTTTTGGTGGAAATCTTTTTGCGATTTAAATTCAAGTAAATTTTTTCTGGAATGTGCATGACAAATTTTCGTAATTCAAAGTTCATTTTAAATCAAAATTAGCTTTGATCCAACAATCATATTAAGAGGATTGGGTACGTGTAATGTACATATTATATCATATGTAATTTTTTTATGATCTTAGGGTGTCATATTGGGTGCATGTTCCATTAACAAGGGGAAAAAAATGGAAAAAACACTTAAAATACCTTCAACAATCTTCTTCTTTTTCATTTGACATGTCTCTTTCATTAAAAATTCAATAATAATTTTTTTATGGCTTACCAACATTGAAAAATCATAGTTTTTACCAAAGTGCTTAAATGAAAATAATAATTTTCAAAAAATTAATGGATTATCTTTTCTTATATCATTTTCATTCTTTGCCTAAAATTTTATATAAAAATATCAACTATAACCTCACTTTTGAAATATATTTATCATTTTTCATACTTTGTGATAGGTATTATTTTAATCCAAATATATTCATTACATACACAATTTTCATCTTTTGTTGATTTTTTTGTTGATGAATTGATGAAATCAAGTTCCAAAATTTTCAAATCTCCTCAAAGTTCATAATATTGTCATCAAGTTTAGTGTACACAACTTGTCAAAATTTTGAAATGCAAAAAATTATACTTTGTGAAAACAAATAGAAGGATTTTGGTGTGGTTATGCCCCACTTCATCTTTTTTTAAATTAGGGTTTGTGGCACCAAAGGATGTAATGATTACATGTTGAATGTATTCACCCTCTTTTTCTTGATTACTAATTATGATTTGGTTCTACAACTATTTTATTAAGTTGTTGCTTCTTTTAAATAAACAATTTAAGGTTTGCATATTCAATGTGAGTTTTCATAGGACTTATGTCATTCATTTTGTTGAGTTTAACGAGACCCTTATGGACATGAAGTCAACATGCCCCTTATGCCTGGGCAAAATAATAGATCTTTGCATTAGAACATTGATAATTGTTTGCTTTGATCTACAAATGATATGTCATAACATTTGAGGATTCGCCAAATCAACAAGTAAGTTGTCATTAAGAAAAAGGAAAACCATGTGAACAAATGAACATTCAATTACATGAGATTTCCAAAATGCAATTTGAATTTGTACAATTGCAAGTTGCACAACATCAACATTTGACACATTGGTAAGATGTAACGAATGTTGTAGATTCACATTCTCAACATCTAAGATAAGGAGGTGAGCATATGAAGGGTAATTGATGCATTTTCATCAACTTTGACCATAATTTCAATAGTACAAAATGTTTTTAGCCATAAAAGAAATACACAAATGCACATAATCACAAAGGATTTAAGGTTTATGCATAAGGATAACACATAGGATGGCCTTTGATGATTATGTATAACAATGAATATTCAAAAATGTGAAAAACGTGATGGCTTACCCATACATAATCATTATACATATTGGTATCCATATATTTTCACATATGTGACCAAGGTTGGTTCAAATTTTAGTTCACCTGCAATCAACGATAACAACCTACAATTGACAACAAATTGTATATTGTAGATTCTTAATCTTTGATTAATATGACATTTGGCATTCTTGAAACAAATGGGCAATTTTCACTAAAAATTGCTTTGAATATTTTTGTAAGAACTCCATAAGGAGCATGAATGGTAAATCATTTATTTAAAGCTTAATCTAAATCAATACACTTAAAAGAGTAATGCTTAGCTATTTATTCAAATGTAACTATTTTCTAGCCTAATGGTAATTTGTATATTGAGTTCTTCAATTAAACAATAAGGGTCCAACAAATCCACATTCATAAATTAGAAAAAACTTGGTTGATTCATCAAAAAGAAAGCTGGAACAAAGAATGACCTAAAATCAAGCAAATGTAAATTTAGGCATGGATCACACTATAAGCAATTGAAGTTACCATGCACTTTCTCCAAGCTTGATGGGCCTTCAAAGTGCCATTGAATGGGACACCCAACACCAAGTGGAAAATGCACTTGTGTAAGGTAAAGCCCAAGGGTGAGGACATTATCAAAATAAATGACTTGGGAAAAGACGATAGCCAAATTTGGCCCCACCTTTTGGGAATGTTGTCTCATCTTGAGCCACTTATTTTGATAATGCCCCCGCCCTAGGGCTTGGTTTTGCCAATCATAAAACATGAAGTGAACATTTTGCATATGTAGATCATGACATGTATGAGGGAAGGGGTCCTTATATCTACTTAGGAGACCCTCCAAATACCCTTAGGAAATTTGTCCAAGTGCTTTACGTGGCTCGAAAGCCCATGGATGATGTAACTTAGAAATGCTGAAGGGGGGCTTGAATAGAGTACATCTATGAATGATCATAACATGATCCACTCCCTCTAAAGGTGCATTCACACTTGGTGTTAGGGGCTTTAGTATTGATTCCCCTAACATCATGCTTAGTCATTTAGGACTTAAACTCACTTATTATTAAGATTTTATGTTAAAGCTAACATTCACTTAACATTAAGTTATCACCTATTTAACATTGTATGCCACCTAGGATGCCACCTAGATTTTTGTTTAAACATCAAGTCAAGTGTGAATGCAGCTAAAGAATGCTGCAAAAACCCTAAACTTAAAAGAAAGGAGTTGGAAGCTGAATTGCTTTGAGTTGGATTTGGCTATCCACATTACATGAGGCAAAGTCCAGATGCCACTGAGTTTGGCAAGAAGCTGGATGTGCAGTTTCTTCCTAGCAAATTCATTTAAGCCCCCCCACCAGAAGCTGCTCTTTCAGTCCATCTCAGATTTATGATTGTATGAGCTGATTTGGTTCTCCCCAAAGCTCTAACAAAAAATTGAATTGAGAGCTAGTTTTGGGTGTGAAAGAGCTGAAGTGTTTGATCATCCATAAGAGGATGATTTAGCCAACTCTGGCCAGACAAAAAAGAAAGCAAGCAAGCAAGCAAGCAAGCAAGCAAGAAAGAAAGCATGCTTGAATCCTTCTAATTTTTTGGCTAGCTGCCGGGACTTCATATATTCTGGCTCTGGTGATTTTTAATTTTCTTTTAAAGAAAATTGGAATTTTTTTTTCCCCCCAAAATAAAGAGAAAATTTCCTTCTTATTTTTTGAGGTTGAAATTTTTTGCAGCATTCTTCCCTTTGTAGTTGGGATTTCATCAAACTAGTTTATAGTTTGGAGGCTCTTATGAGGAGGAGATTTCCACTTTTGGCTATACCACAAAAGGTTTAGGTCTCATCATTATTTATGTCAATGTCAAATTTAATTTATATATATATATATTTCATGGATATGAAAAGGTACATGTTAATTTGTTTTTTTCATATCCATGTTTGGTGAATAGGGAAAATGAGTGAGATAATAATAAAATGGAGATAATTATTAGAAAAGGTGAGAATTAATTATTAAAAAAGAAATGAAATAATTAGGCTTGAAAAAAAATGAGGTAATTGTTTCTGAATTTTTTTTTCTGGGGGAATGGTTCCATGGATGACCATACGAAGGATTCCCAAAAATCCCTCATATACCAGTTCTAATCACTCGACACTGGAATTGAACCACAAAAAAAAAAGGGGGGTATTGGATTCAATGGAGTTGAGAGGTAGAGTAGCCAAAACCCAATTCTTCTTTGAAAAACGGTGTCACCATGGACTTCCCAAATAATTAACTCCTAGCCTCAGCCTTTATTTTTCTAGCTATATATATATATACTAAGTGTGATGATGCAATCGATGGTTGGCGTGTGTCTCTTCGTCACCACGACCCGCAGCGCCAAAATTATACAGAGGCCGATTTTGCCATAGAATGCTTTTGCAGCAGAATTGTCGTGTCACAGACAGATGTAGTGAATTAATATAGTAGATATATAGAGCCAAAAAGTTATATTAAAAATTCAAAGTGCAATAATATTAACAATTCAATGAACATAGTTTGTTTGCTATGTTGCGATTCCATGTTTGCGATGATGTTATTATAGACTCTCGGAAAGGGGTCTTCTTCAAGATGCCGGCATCTCTCCCCCCCTCCTCCCTCGCCCTATCTTCTTCTTCTTCTTCTTCACCATGGGTGGATATACCTAGAACGGGGAGGATATTATGCCGACTATCCAACCATTAAAAAATGGCTATGGACTTCATACACTCGTATCATGGGGATAGATGGCTACTCTTTCACAAGCAATTTCATGTATGTAGCCATATTACATGTAACTTTACTTCATTGTCAACAAACGATAAAACGTTTCGTTCATGTCATGGGAGGGGGTTGGGGGAGAGGCCGGGGGGTGGGGGGCAGGGCATCGTTCGTCTAATTTTCAGCTGATTTTCACTTGGTTCTTTGACTTTACCGTCCCCGAGTAAGGCTTGGTTCGACTAATTTTCAGTTGATTTTTAACTCGGTTCCTTGACTTTTTACTACCCTGGAGTGGGCATGGGGAGACTAATTTTCCTCTGATTCTGGGGGGCATGGGGAGACTCATTTTCATCTGATTCTGGTGGGGGGCATGGTTTGACTAATTTCCAGCTAAATTTAGGGCATGGTTGGACTAATTTCCAGCTAAATTTAGGGCATGGTTCGACTAATTTTCAGCTAATTTTAGGGCATGATTAGACTAATTTTCAGCCTAATTTTAGGGCATGGTTAGATTAATTTTCAGCCTAATTTTAGGGCATGGTTAGATTAATTTTCAGCCTAATTTTGGGGCATGGTTAGATTAATTTTCAGCCTAATTTTAGGACATGGGTCGACTAATTTCCAGCTTATTCTGGGGGGCATGGTTCCGACTTAATTTTCAACTGATTCTGGCAAGGAGCTTAGCCAGAATCAGCCAAACCCTAAAACCCAACTCCATAGTACCTTTTGTGACAAGCAAAACCCAATTGAGACTTTTTAGTTTGCCAACTGAAAAAACGTGAGTGAGTGAGTGAGTGAGTTGTGTGAGTTTTCTCTTCCTTTTGGCCTAAAAGAAAGGGACCATTTTATAGGGGCTCTCTCTAGACACCTACTCATGTTTGTGTGTGATGATATTATTGCTTGTGTACAGCAAGCAAGTTCCTAACACTTGCAACCCCACTACCTACCCAACTTTTTGCTAATCATGTTGTTTTTGGGGTTGTACATCCCTTGCCTCTAATTGTGTATAGACTACACAACACATACCCTAACCCAACCCAACCCAACCCAACCCGTAGTTTAGTTAGTTAGTTAGGTTCACCCATTAAACCTACTAGGCCTCTCTCTCACTGGAACAATGGTGAGTGTATTTTTTTTTTAATGAAAATTGGGATTTTTGACCATGGTACCAATGTGGGGGTGCTTGTTCTACCCAAGGCTCTAGTTTCTACCATGGTAAGACAATTGTGTGGGGGTGCTGGTTCTACCCAAGGCTCTAGTTTCTTCTGGTTGACCCAAAAGCTAATAAACACAACCATGGACAAACTCAGCTATATAGTTAGACCCACCTAGGGTAAACCCAGTGTGTATACCACAGAACTCTACTATCTTGTAACACGAGTTAGACAACTCAACTATAGTTAGGGTCACTACATAAACCAGTGCATATAATACAAAAGTACTTCATAGTACCTACTAGTCAATAATGTATGTATGTATGTATGTATGTATGAATTTATGTATGTATGTATGTATGCATTTCTGTATGTATATAGAGAGAGATGGAAGGTCTGGGCTTCTTTCTTCTTGCTCTGCTGTTGCTGGTTTCTTTTGTTGTTTTGTTCCTTTGGCTGTGATGAGGTGAATCGGTCGCGAAGAAGAGGAAGGAGAGAAGGTTAGTAGTATACGTTTATGGTTTCTCTCATCTCTGTGTCTTTTCTTCAACACCCAATTTGTGTGTAAAACAGATAGAGGTGAAGCTTTTCCCTTTCGTTTGAGCTTCTTGGCTTTTTCTGCTTTTGTTTTTCCGTAAACAGGTACTCTTGAGGAGCTATAGACCGGGGTGATTTTGGTCTTTCTTAGCTCTGATCATCCAAGTGATCTGTCTCTGTGATCGCCGTGATGTCGCTTCACATACCCATTTGGCGATCAGTGTTGCAAATTGGGTTTGGAATTTCGTCTTCTGGAAGGAAATAAGGACTCATATGATTTTCGCTTTTCTTGTTGTAACCCTCTTTGGGTTGTTTTGGGGTATGTTTGTGGTGTGCACGTCTCGTGAGATTGGAGGAAATCTAGATCCATTCCGTGATGTTGCAAAAATTGTGAGTTCATGGGGTCAGAGAAAAAAGGGGGATGGATGTGGTGATGATGATGAGATCAGGGTTTGGAGCACCATTTTTTGTTTGTTTGTAGATTTGGATTGAAGTGGCACTTGGGTGTGTCAATCTGGTACCTAGGGTTATGGACCTGACTTGTGGGTGTCTAAGATCTGTGCTGGATTTGGATTTCTGTGCACTTGGGTGTGTGCATATGTGGATATTGCAATTCTTGCGTGCTTAGGGTTATGAGCGCCTAGGGTAGTTGGTTCTAAGATCTGTGCAGAAAAATTGTTTTATTTGGATGGCTTCTAATCTTGGTGCGAATTTATAAAGCTGTAACGGTTGCACAAGCTTGCAAGGAAAGGAAATTTTGCAAAATGTCTTTTGCTAGTGTTGAAAAGGCATTTTGGTGATAGATATGTGAGGGAGTTTTGGACATGTGTACAGTTTGTGATCTTTGTGCAATTCACTTGAGTTCATGGTTTTTTTTGGGAGTTTTCAAACCCTAGTTTGTATTTGAGGATCCGCAGCTGTATTTTTCTCTAGTGCAGAGGTGAGGAGGAGGAGGAAGTTCATGTGGTAATCTGCTGCAACAATTTCTTTTGTATGTAAATTGCCTGGTTGTTGTGTATTGTGTATTGTGCAGAAACCTAGATCTCTGCATAAATTTCTACTGCGTAGATGCAAACTCTATGCCTGCTCCTCAGCGTTCAATCCCTTCTTCCTATGGTGTGTAGATTTGTGGGTCGCTGAGCTTTCAAGTGCTAGTGGGAAAGGATGCCATGTGTTCTGAATTTCTCACAACAAATCTGTTGAGCTAGTTTCTGTGGGTACTTATTACTTGTATGTGTGTGTTTGCCAGGACCAGTCATTTATCAACTTGATTAACTCTCTTGGAACCTAGAACTCAAGAGCCCCAAGTGCAGTATTTATTGGGATGGTGGATTGTCGAGGCTGGGGTTCATTGCATAGTGCACTAGAGTACCATCACAGCATGGCCAACACACTCACAGTTACTGATCAGATCATGGTCCATTCACAGAAGCATCAGCACCAGCACCAACACCAGCGGCCTAGGAAACAGAGCCTGTCTGTGGCAGCCTCCATGCCAACCTTCTGTGATCAAATCACATCATCAGGAGCAGTGATTGATATCATTATTTTGATCTCAGTTCTAGGTTCCTGTGGGTTTCTCTTCACCCCTTACTTTACATTTATCTTTAGCCAAATGGGAGAAGTTTTGCCCGGGCTGTTCATGTTGATTGGGGAGGTCATATATCAAGCTCCTGTTGCATATGCATTTGGAGTCTTCCTTTTTTTCATAGCTGTTGTAGGTGGATATGGAATTTATGAATATAGGTCACGACGGTGTGACAATCCCCATTGCCGTGGCCTCCGTAAGGCCATGGAGCTGGATATTCAGCTTGAGACAGAGCAATGTGTGAGGACATCACTTCCAATTGCTCACGAGCTTCCCTGGAATAGTGGTGTGGAGCTTGGCCAAGATCCAAAGGAGCTAGAGGCAGAGCTACGAAGAATGGCACCACCTAATGGACGAGCTGTCCTCATCTTCCGTGCTCCATGTGGATGCCCCACAGCCAGATTTGAGGCTTGGGGTTCCAAGAAAGCTCGCAGATCCAAGAAATGAAGGAAGAAGATACACAAGGGGCAGATGATTGCACAAAATATGTGCTATCACCCATCATCATGCTTAACAGAATTGCAGCCTCTTGCAGGCTGTCAATATAGAAAAAAGCAAGAGTCCATGAATAAATGGACCATGCTTTGGGACTCAAGATAAGAACCAAAATTGTGAGAATTTTGAGGTATATATAATGCTGAGGTTTTCTGAGACACTATTTTGATTCTTCGTCTCCAAGTGTGTTCTACAGGTGGCTGCATTTTCAGAGATTGGTAACTAGACAAGAAAGGACCTTCATTGTGTGACGTTCTTTCTTCCTGGGGCAGTAATGATTTCTGAGATGGATTCAGGGGATGTCACTGCATGTTATTGGCCAGTGGTGATTTGTTTTTTCATGTTTGGAATGATTGTGGTCCTTCCCCTTCTAAAACATTTTGTGGATGGTTTTCACCCATTGTGCTTGAGATGGAGGTCCTGTCACCTCTTCATTGGTGTCAAGTTTGCTGAATTATGCTAAAGAAGCTGGAGTGTCTGTGCCTGTAGGAGATACCTCAAATTTCGTTCCCAGCCACTTGGCTATGCACATTGGCACCACAAGTAGGAGAAGCCCCAGGGTGAGGGAATAGCCAAAATAAGGGCAGGATGATGAGGCAGTAGCCTGAGTCTGGCCCCATGTTTTGGGACACCTGTGGGTGCTAGCCATTGTGAAGCACAAGGCAAATGTTATCATGAACATAAACATACATGGATTACAAGGCTTAGAAGAGGGTGCTTTCTAAGACTATGCCCAATGGCAACAGTAAAATGCCCCTTTACAGTACTTTTTGGGCGAAGATTTGCAGAGAAGCACTGAACCTGTTTGGGGTCTGGAAAAGTGCACATCTTACCAGAGATCCTAGAGCGCCACAGGAGCAGGAAATGACTGTTTCTCACTGGCCAACTATAATGATTGGCCCAGATGGTGATAGTTAAATAGTCTCATTTTGTACAGTCCACCTTTTCAGGTTCACGGGTGGGGATGGGGAGAGATACTAAAGAGTGCACTCTGGATGTGCTAAGTACTGATAGAGGGTTGCTGTTGGGTTGCTGTTGGGCATGCTCTAACTCCTTCAAAAGTGGTAGGGATCTTGTGCCTACTTATAAGGGGAAGATTCCTTGCACTCTTTAGAGATTAGGCATAATATCCCTCCTCTTTTCTAGGAGGGATATTGAGGGATATAAGGTTCCCTCCAGGAGATTTCTCCAAGAGCGTTTAGGTCCAAGTATTTGGTTTGTTGGCCTTGGTTTGTTGGCCAAATTATAAGTCGTTGATGCAAAAGAGTGTTCAGGGTATGGAAAGATTACTGTCCAAGCAAAATTGATGTTGCAATGTCGCTTCTTAAAAGGTCAGGAAACTGCTTTGCTCAATTGTATACTCTGGTGTATTGAACCTACCCCTCACAGTCCAGTGCTAATAATTCCCAAAGTCTTATGACAACAGCCTTGATTTCAACCAGGCTCCAGCTTTTTAATTCTCAGAGGTTGGGTTGGAACAGAAAACTCCCATCTTTCATTGCCAGGGAATTGAACTCTCCACTTCGTACTTTTAGGCAAATCTGTATCATGTTCTCACAGCTAACAGCAAATGTCAGTGCAACAAACTTGAGCTTTTGAAAAGTTCTTACTAACTCGTCTAAAGTTCAGATCAAGGCTGCCAGGCGCCTTTTCTTTGAAGTTTGAAATCATTTTTGTAATTTTTTTGGTGCCAAACATGGGTGTCAAACTACAGTCATGTTCACTGTAACCCAGGTACAGGGAGATAGATGTGTGTGTAAATCTCTTTCATGCAACTGTTCCAACTTGTATTGATTACCAAAGAGCTTGAGGCCTTTAACAAGATCAGTGTGTTGCCATACTATTGATTTCCATTGCAAGGAAATTTACAGTACAGAAATCCTCTTTTTTACTCAGCAGTTATGTGACATTTGCAAACCTAAGTATACATGTCATCATGCTCACACTCTTATGCTTCCATGTACACATATAGTGTCAATCAGAAGAATTTCCCCAACAAATTTTGCTCCTGCACTTTGCTTGAAACAATACTCTCACTGCTCTCTTATGTGTCCAAAAAAGGGCATCATCGCAGGTGAGCAAGGAACAATTCCAAAGATAAAAAATCAGTCAGTCAAGCGAAGGGAAACAGAAGGTGTCTGGTTGGAGGATGGATATTGGCTTGCAATGCATTTCAATCTAAGCTCCCTAGCAAAAAGAAACAAGCTGGTATCTAAAGCATGCATCCTTTGTCAAATCTACAAAGATGCTCAGAGCTATGGAATTAAATCTGATATGCAAGTAGCACAAACAGATTTCAGAAGCAAGGCAGAAGTGGTGATATGTTCACACAAGAGCCCAGAACTTTAAAAATATTACAACAATTACAAACTCTAACACTACCTAGGGCAGCGGTTAAACCATCCTGAGAATCTGTTTGCCAGCTGCTCTTTCCTCCTCCGCCAGAACCAGATTGCAGCACTGTACTGCTCATTTCGCACTTGCCTGGTACTTGCCCGCCAGTCAAATTTCTCCACCTCAGCACGACCTGCAAGAGGAGTTCCTGATATATGAGCAATTTCAAGACATTGGCAGTACTTGAGAATTCCCCCAATAAATACAAGCTGTCTCTCTCTTCCTCAAGAGGTTACTTAGTCTTAACTGCTCTGGAGACTACATTCCAATGTGAGACAGTGCAGGGAAAGAGCTAGCATAGATAAAGACCATATATGCATATTCTAGATACAAAACAAACCGAGAAGACAGAAGCCACTGCTACAGGTATTTATTGGAGTTCTAAGGTTCTCAGATCCTGCCAACCAAAGGCATCAGTGTTGAGGTTGCAGCGCTGAATCATACACAATGTTTTATGGATTATATTTGCATAATTAACATTCACACCTGCCTGAAACATCAAGCTTCAAGTATTCACACACCCATGCATGAATATATAATGAACAGGTGTAACCTGCCCTGACTCTCCCCTTTGAAGCACTTATCTAAAAGAAGGGTCATAGAGGCCCAGAAATGGGCTGTACCTGCAGCACCAATCTTCTGTCGTAGCTCAGATGACTCCAACAAGGCCATGATTTTGCTAAGGCAATCATCTAGGTCACCAGGTGTATATAGAAATCCTGTCTCCCCATCCTGGGTTACAATATCAGGAATCCCACCTGCCCTGGCAGCAACAACTGATACTCCAGAAGCCATAGCCTCTAGGACAACAAACCCAAGAGTCTCAGACTCTGAGGGGGTGATGAAAATGTCTGCACTTGCATATGCCTGTGATAGTTCCTCCCCTTGAAGCATGCCTGTGAAGGTGACATTCATCCCTTGAAACATTTGCTCCAAGTTGGACCTGCATTAGCACTTATTTCATGTATTTTTATGAGCACTGTACATAATATATAGATCACATTAGTATTTAGAATGAACGCTCCTTATCAAGATGAAGTAGTCAATCATCTGTATGATGCTTAGATGACACCAACCATTGACTACTTTCATCTGAGAATAGTAGCCACAGTTTCAATTCTTGTCTGTTCGACTGCCACAGGTAAGAAATGCTTCATACACCAAGACCTTCCAAATTCTGTCCTAATAGGGAAATCAACTTAACTCCATTTATACTACTTAATCTACTAAATTTTATGTCCACAACAGTAAAACTGATGTGATACCAAAGTTGTCTCAGTAACCCACATGCAGTTTTCCATCATATCAAAAGAAATCATTCAGGTACATGCTACAAAATTTGGGATTCAAATTCTGTTGTAACAACAGCTAAGGCATTTTTAGGTCTTATTTTTATAACTTACAAAACACAGCTGAGCTCACCTGAAAGGTCCATCACCCACAAATGCTAGGCGTACATGTGGTATTCTCCTCATCACCCTGCAATTCAGAATGGAAACCTCACTATTGATAATGTGCAACCTCCCAGTCCTTAACAAGCCCAATCCAAAGCCCATTAATTGAAATCTCAGTATTGATAATGTGTAACCTCCCAGTCCTTACAAACCCAACCCAAAGCCCATTGGTCTAAGGCTTTTCAAGATCTTCTACTCTAGATCAACCTCAACCGGCTTTGCAGGCTGATCTGCCTACTCTGCTTCTACTTGTTATCCAGCCCTTAGGCATGATTACATGTCTTTGGTGTCAAGCTATTAGCTGTCATGGAGAATAAATATGAGAAAAGGCCAGGCCATAAAACCCACTTTTTGAGAAAATCAAGATTTTTTTCAGCTCCCAGTCTCCCGACATGCACAATGAGAGGTGTATCAGGTACCCCATCTCTGCAAGCCAGCAACATGTCAGAAATTATAAATATTTATCATAAGTGATTACCACACCTGAGAATTTCAAAACATGTCCTTCCTGAAAGAGATGATTCATTTTCTTTGCTTTAGATACCACTAGACCACATTCAAAATGCAGCTAGGAATGACACTCTGTGAGCTTGAACCACTGTGTTTTAGTGTGGAACCAAATGTGCCCATGCAGATCCACAGGTTGATAAGGTTAAAGATTTTCCAGACACTCATTTCCTAGAAGCTACCTTGAAAGTTGGGTTTGCATCTGACTCAATCAGTGAAAGGAGAAAGCAAGCTTTGCAAAGATGGATGTTGCAGATGTGCAATCTTTTGAAGCAATCTTTTGAAGCTCTTGAACGTGATTAATGTTCAGGAATTGCAGGTCTATTGCACGGATGCAGACACTAACTCCTCTCTTGCATAGGTAAGATCATGAAGATGAGCAAAAATAATAGGTGGACGTACGTCAAATGGTTGTGCATTTCCTGGCTCTTGAAGCGTGGGTGGAAGCTGTCTGAGTCCACACCCTTTTGCCATATGCGTATCTTTTCAGCTGGGGACATCCACCCAAGAGAGCCAATAAAGACATCAGATTTACCCTGGTATTATCTTCAGTAAGTAAAAACTGGAATTTAAGAATTGGAAAATATAATGTATCAGTAGCTCATCCAGCATTAATAAAAGAATTCTATTTTGTGTTTCAACAACAGTTTACCTGTGGAAGCTCCAGCAGCATTCATCTCCTTACCAAGTGCATGTGACATGACCAATGTGAGATCTGCTGCCCTGTGCAAAAACTCTTCACACACAAAACAAGGATCATTAAATTTGGTTCTGAAGTCATCATCAATAATTCTCTAAGGTAAAAACAAGCACACTACTTCCAATCCACTCTTAGCAGGAACCTTATACTGTATTTACAACTGTGGTATTCATGTCAAGCCGCAGGAATATGACATGGTTCAAAAATAAAAGCAGGTAAGACTTACTGATCACAAGCCACATGGGTGTAACAAGCCAACTAGATGTGTATTTTGGAATGTACCTGCAAATCATGCAAGAAACATCTCAGAAAACAATGATCATTCATTGGGTAGGGCAAACAAATGACTTAGGTGTAAGCAGAGTACAATTAGAGAGAAAGGTGGCTGAATATTGATCACTGAGTGTGATATCAACAATCCTGTCACTTACAATGGAAAACTGAGAAGACTTCATACTTACATTGGTACATGAGTGTGATAAGCCATCACCATAGGAACACTAAGAAGCTTGGCTATGACCAGTGCTCCAAACACCTGCTTGATTTCCAGATAATCCATTAGACATTGTTCACCATGTGAAGAACCCGTTCCTGACAGCACTAAGCTCTACTGGTGTGCTTAAGACATGACTTGGTCCAAATGATTCCAAAAATATCCCAACCCAAATGGATTGGAACCATAGTGGAGCTGATGTAAATTTCATCCTGAACAATCCAGAATGGTGTGCTTATCTCCTTGTAGGCCCTATTAGCTAAGTACAAGAGAACACTAAAATAAGGATGTTACAACAGTGAGTACATTACCATTATTCCGGGAGATGATGCGTGAATGATGTCAGGCTTGAAGTTTGCTACCTCCCTATAGATACGAGGGCTCAAAGCCAGTGACAAGGAAAGTGGCTTATACCAGGGAAAAGGAAGACTGTCAAAAAAAGAAAAAAGAAAAAAGAACCCAGGCCAGACAGTAAGGATAACATCAGATGCTCACTGGTGGTCCTGGATACAACAGAAGTCTTCTATAACAACCTGAACACCAATACAAAAAAAATCAAGAATTGATGCCTCACCTCCATGAACCGATAACCTTTGCACCATAAAATTCTGCAGGCACACCTACATTTGTAGTGACAACCAGGACCTGGAAACCCAAAAAGCAACCAGAACTCAGATGGCAAACCTTTTGGGAACATACCTATTGAGCCAGTTGCAGGAAGAGTTACACAAAACAATTCAAGAGATTTCACTTGTGCAGAGCTATTATATTATATACTTTTTTGCATTCTCCAATTCCTAAACATTCCAGCATTTGGTTTTTTGAAGCAACCTCAAAGTTTGCACATCTCAAGCCTCTTACCTCATCTCCCAGCTCCCGTAAGTACCGAATGAAGTTTTGATAACGGTTCTTGTACCCACACACATACCTACAAAACAGTACATAACAAAAACCTATACCATCAGGCAATGGCAAGCAACTGCTGTGAACCAAAAGATTATGTCTCTAACTGCACAAGACACAGGGTAAGAAGGTGAAGGCAACATTGTCCTCTGGAGAATCTTAGTTCCTGTCTAGCAAAATTTTATGTCTTTTGAAATTGGGTACAATAGTAGGATGGCTGCAGCAGCTGAACACCTTGTGATTGTAACAGGGTTATTATAGCATGCTAAAGTTTGACATTGAAATTGCATTCTGACAGAAATAGCAACAGTCTTAACATGGAGCTCTTCTTCCTCCCTGCAATGCATCTGACACACTTCCTGCCAATCGATATATGGAATCACTAGTCCATATTGTGCAGAGACAAGGAGTCTTTTTACAGTCGATAGAATGAATAGATGTGATCTAGAATTCTTAAGGGTAAACAGAGGTGTGCGAGACATACGCAAACGGGGATGGTTCCACAAACAGTGCAATGCGACGCGACTTATGTGCCCACTCCCTGGCATTCTCCTCCTCCTCCTCGCTGAGCTGCGCGGAGTACACAACCGCGATATCCCCGCTGCTGTTGCAATCCGCAACCTCGACCACTTCTCCGTTATAGCCGCTGCCACCACTTGTGACAGGGCTCTCCAGCGTAGTCGATTGCCCCGGGGCCACGCCCGATCCGGGCTCTGCCGCGCTCTCGGACCAGAAAGACGAGTATGTAGTGTCGAAACCGGAGTTCGTGGCGCTCGCTGCACATTTCAGACGACCAGCTTCTTCCGTGCGACTGATGTTCTCCACAGATCCGTCAACTGGCAATAATAATGCATTCGAACAACTGCGGCTCCCAGCTTCCACCGCGGTCCTGTGCAGAATCCCTTGCGACGACACCTCTTTCGGCGGTTCTTCGCAGCACGAAGCGCTCGCTGTCTCCATTTCTGACTGCGCCTCGCCCCCGAGAACTGCCTATCACCAATGGTTCCGTCAATCTCTTCCCCGCACACTTCCTCTGGCTCTATCTGTCACCAAGCTTATCCCGTACCTGGTACCAAAGTGTTCCTCCTTCCTCCTCCTTCAACAATTCTTCACCAAATTCGCATATAAGTAAGTATTTGTCCTCCTTCCCTCCCTCCCTCAACAATCCTTGATGACCAAAGGTCTCCTCAATCCTTCACGACTCCTGAAAGAAAATAGCATAACACTCTTCTTCTCAATACAATACAATGCTTAACCAAGTCTTGTACTGAATTACCGATGATTCAGGGATCAGAATCCAGGAGGATCAGTCACACAGTCTGTAAATGGAATGGCAGCTCTCACTCTGTCAGCTTCTACAATACAATGTACATTACAATACAAAATGCTTTACCAAGTCTTGATCGGAAACACCGATATGACTTCAAAAGATGATCACAACAAGTCACACAAAGAGAGGGAGAAAGGAATAGAATGAACGCTTCGGTCACGTCCAGCTTCTTCACCAACGCGACAGACACAACCACCTCAATTTTTTGGTTCCTCGCACAAAACATAACAACAACAGCGACAGTTTGTGCGACGACTTCGTGCGTGTTGCACACGACTTTATGAGTTTATTATGACGTGAAATACCGGAAAGCGGTCCCCACTTTCAAGGAGTTGCTGGTGTTGCAGCAGCAGCAGCAGGAACAGCAGAGGCAGAGGAAGAGGAAGAATTGTTTTTTTCCATTTGCCAAATACTATAATCGATTTTGCTACTGTAGCACATGAGGCAAGGAAGATCACACGAGATCCTTTGCTTCTTTCGTTTCTTTTCTTTTGTTTTCTTTAGTGAAGGCGGGCGAGGGGTTTGTCGGAGGCGGGGCCGAGAGAGAGAGAGAGAGAGAGAGAGCGAGCGAGCGTTTATTTTGTTTGTATTCGAGGATGCAAGGGCGGCCGCGTCGGAGTGGCATATCCTGGGCGATCCTAGATGCTGTGACCAGGCTCCTCCTCCTCCTCCTTGCAACTGCAGCAACACCAGCAGCACCAGCAGTGCAGCATATGCTACGAATGTGCAGATCTGCTGCTTTCCGTCGCCAGCAGCATCTGGTGAACATTCCTGCAGCAGCAGAGCAGGAGCAGCAGCACCAGACCCGGACTTAAGTGCAGCGGCCTGGAACATGAAGTTGTAGGTACAGCCTGAGGCCGAGGGCTTTACTGGAACGAGTGGGTGCCCGTGACCTTCGGCCACTGTGAAGTCCCCCGGTTTCTTTAAACTTGATTCGCGTTTTAGTTTTTTTAAGAAACTTTTAACTTTTTTATTTTTATTATTTTTATGTGTTTTTTATTTTTTTTATTATTTTGTGATCATCCAGCCGGACGAACATTTCATCCATCCCCTTAATAGGGACGGACAGTAGCTAAAATAAAAAAAACTTCTCCTAAATTCGTCTCGTCATCAAGCCGGACGGACATTTCATCCATCCCCTTAATTGGGACGGACAGTAGCTAAAAGAAAAAAAAGGTAATCTTGGTCAATACAAAAAAAATAAATAAATTGATTCTGGGCTGTCCAAGGCCTAAATATTTTTTTTCTGGTCTTCCCCTAAATCCATCCCGTCATCAAGCCGAACGGACATTTCATCTGTCCCCTTAATCGGGACGAACAGTAGCTAAAAGAAAAAAAAATAATCTTGGTCAATACAAAAAATAAAAAATAAAAATTCTGAGCTGTCCAGTTTTAGTTTTTTTTAGAAACTTTTAACTGGCCGCCCCGCCCCGCCCGTGCCCTGCCCTGTTTTTGTCGTCACAGACAGACGGACACCATGTTTGCTTTTATATATAGGATAACTAGTTGGTAAACCCATTTTGCAAGCAAAATGATCAGGGGAAAAGTTTTATCAGGAGGTAGAAAGAAAACAAACGAAAGAAAAAAGGAAAATCTCCCGGAAAAAGGAAAACCCTAAACCGGGACACACCCAAGAGGATACACATTACACTGAGTGATACCCTGACACTGAGAGATACCCATTACACTGAGTGATACCCATTACGGACACACCCAAGAGGATACCCATTACACTTAGTGATACCCA
>Ga0209611_10002309_pt1 | contig 33434 bp, 28 predicted proteins | sample S1TSphgellanicum_3_FD_187693 | JGI IMG/M metagenome (GOLD analysis project Ga0209611, IMG submission 187693) | Host-associated microbial communities from peat moss isolated from Minnesota, USA - S1T2_Fc - Sphagnum magellanicum MG (SPAdes) (version 2) | ecosystem: Host-associated > Plants > Peat...
CGTCTCGTCCATCATCCACAACATCTGTATGCTGCTCTTTGGAATTAGAGCAAGTGAAATCGTATTTCACATCCACAAGGTAAAGTCCACAAGCAGGTGCCATGGCTGGTGTAGCTGTGATTGTCTGAGCGTCCAAAATCCGTTGGACTGCACAAGGAGAAAATCAACAATTTTGCTTCTGTAAGAACAATGGGCAATAATGGAGACATGCACAGCTTTAAGTGCAAACTCTTGTGCACAGCAAATCATTCCCTCCAAGCACATAATAATCATACCCATTGCCACTTCAAGATACCAATTTGTTGTTGCTCAACAACCTTGGTGCAAAATACAGAGACAAAGTTTTACAGTGTTTGCAATTTTTCAACTACGAAGGTTTGAAGAGAAGCTTGAATGGGGTGCTAAACACTAGGGGGCAGAAACTGGAGATCTGAAACAGTGAAAAGGGAAGGACCTGGTATATACCATCTTTTGTTGTCAATGCTTTGGAGCCAACGGCTTTGAGCAATCCCACAAGCAACCGCACCTGCAATGTCCATTGACATGGTGAGCTCAACTTTTAGTTTGGGTGGGAGGGTGAACTTCCATTTTTGTGGGTCAGTGCTAAACCCAGGTTTATGAGCAGCTCCAGCAGTGCTTAGTATGCAAACCTGGAAATTAAAATTGAATGAAGAAAAGTTAAAACACGAGGTTTAGCTCAGCAAAATGGTTTTGGCCCTGCATTTTTGCACAGTTTGCTGAGGCTGGTAAAAGCAACAGCAAAGCCTAACACCTGCCAGAGAAGAGTGCAATACATAGGATCTGACTGCTTCTCCCTGTGTCTGATCTGCCAATCATAATGATTGGTCCAAGTGGGTTGCTATTAGTAGTGTCCCACCTATTTGCAGTTCCAGTTTTAGTTTTATGGGTGAGGACGGAAAAAAAGTAAGTCACTAAAACTTGGACGTGAGAAATATTTTTGCAGAGTCACATGCTGAGCACCACTGGAGCTGCTAGATATTCACTGTATAACAAGGACTATTGATTGTGGTTCTAAGTTCTAACCTGATGGTATAGAAAAGAGCGGGCCCTTGCTGTGACAACAAAGCAACGTAACTTTCTCTTTGCACCAGCATTCACATCCATGTCTTCACTGCCAGACAAACTTTCCCCCTTGTCCTTGCAGCTCTCTGATGCTGGAGTGAAGGACCTACGCTGCTCTTGAGTTGGGAAACAGGGCCATGTTGGGGTCTCACACACATTAAGCTCATCCAGAGTCTTCAAAGGAGATAGTGCCTGCAAAAGAGATAATACTGCTTCTGACTGTGTGTCATCATCATCAACAGTCATACCATAGAGTTGGAAAGTATCCACTCTCTTTAACTGTAAATAGGCTCACTGTTGAGCAGACTAGAAACAGACTCTCCAATGGACTTCCAAGAAACATTGCAGATGAAAGATGTCATGAGTGGAGGAGGAAAAGGCTTACCTGACATCCTGCTGCCCGAAATGAACTGAAGTCATGATGTCCAATTAGAACTTGGCAAGCTTCCTATTGTACACACACACATTCCATGCATGAACAAAGTGTATGGGTGTCAGAGACAATAAATGCTGCATTTCAGAAAAAATATGGGTACAGACAAAGCAAAGCCTTTCTCCTGTGGAAACCAAAGAAGTGGTTTGAGGTTTGTGACAGGCCATGGAAGAAGTGTAGAGAAACTTTGGCAAAACACGTTCTCAGCTACTTTGCAGTGGTTAACACAGGTTCGAGATGATGTAGGAAGCCTGTTTACCATTCTTGGTTGTTGTGATCACCTGGTCTGTACCAAGCTATGAGGAATGCACAGATCATTGCATGGATTCAGATTTAGGTTGGTAGGTGAAAGCTTTTAGTGTGAGCTACAAATGAGGTGAGATGAGAGGACAAACCTGCATATCTGCAAGGTCAAGCTCCTCAGGAACATGCCATGCCCGATCTTTCTCAAACACTGACAGAAGGCCAGTCCCTGCTAAGATACGATAATGATACCTGTTCAGCACAAGTCCATGCATTTGCAAGAGCCAGTTAGATTGTTGGTCTGGCAAAAACATTATGGAAATTGACAGATTGGAGGGGGAAAAAACCCACAAACATGTAAGGATGAGAACTGGCAGATCATTCAAGTTTTCTGCTCTACAATGGGTCCAGTTACCTACGTACGTGCGTTCCTTTGCTTGAAAGCGAGCATGAAAATCAAGAGGCACACGTTGCACGTCCACAATTGCAACATCATCTCCTTCTTTCTGTTAATCCATTTGTCCAGCAGACAACATTAAACTCCATGAGTAAACACTTGAGACAAGACAGAGGGAAGGAAAAAATTGAAGAGCTCCCTGAGGGTAGCAACTAAAATACCAAATGGATGTTCAATATCGGCAGGAAATGTACCTGCAAGAAATGGTTGACTGCTTTCTTCACAGTTTCTGGTTCATGTGGCGGCATCTACAACAGCCACAATCAGAGAATGAACTGTCACCAACAACCAAGAGGTGCAAAAGAAACAAAAACAAAACCAAAAACATCTCATTTGTTCAATAGTCTCTGCCTTGACTCATACATACATAAGAGATCCATAATAGGCACATGTCCCTTTCTCCCATTGACTTCATCAGCTCCTGACTGTGGGTGTAGATGATAAGTACAGAATGAAAATCCACCCAAAATTTTGGACAAAGAGCATTATAGAAATGTCTGGATCCAGAGGTTTCTGTTGCAAATTTCTCAAAGTGACAGGGGAAGAGACTCAGTCATGAAGTTAGCAAGCAAGCACCATCATCAAGAAGCTAACAAAGGATGAAGTGAGAAAAAAAATCAGCATGATTCAAGATTCTTTTTCATGTGTAAAATTCATACCACTTCACCAGGCTTCCTCTTGCTGTAGCGCACCACATCAACATGGCACACATTGGCTGTTGCATGCACACCTGTATCCTGTATACCACACAAAAAATCCATTAGAAGCTGCTTCCTTTTTCTTCTTCTTCTTCACAACACAAGTCTGGGTTTGACAAGAAGAAGAACAGCAACAACAAGATTGTTGGTGAGATGAGAAAATCTCTCAAAATGCAGAACAAAAAAAGACCATGGAACTTAGCATGTGAAGTTGAGCAGCACGCACTATGGTTTCCTCTTGAAGAATACACATTCTCTGATGTTGAAGAAACTATGATGATAACTGATTGCAGTGACCATTCAAGCTTTGTGGATTTCATGATCATCCAACCCTAAAATTCAGGGAAGTCCTCTGCAGTGCTTGCTGCACACAACACAAGTGTTTTGGTTTGGGAATAAGAAGACGAGGATGATCAGAAGCCTTACCGTGCGGCTAGAAGCTGCACTCACCACAGGATGTCCTACAAACATCTCAAAAGCAGCCTGTGCAAAAATCAGCCAGAACAAAATGAGGAGCATGAGATCAAAGAGTTTCACTGGTCAGATAAGAAGTCAAAGAGTCTGGAAGCCGCTGTTGCTGCTGGTTGCAATCCCATGGATTGTGGCAACAAAAAATCCCTCTCACTCGATAAGCAAATCCAGTAGGTAGTTCCATGAAGAAAGAAAGAAAGATTTCACCTCAAGAACTCCCTGAACAGTGCGCATGCCTTTCTGCTTCTGGAAGCCCAAGAACCGTGTACCCACATACTCAACAGTGATGAAGTATCTTTGAATCCCGCCGCCATTGGAGCTTGCCATCATGTTGTCCTCTCGTGCCCACTTCCTCTTCTTCCCCTCAGACTTCACAAACTCTTCTGCTTCAGACTCCTTAGTTGTCATGTGAAGGATGCTCTTCTACAACCCCAACAGATCCCCGACAAGCTCTGGTTGCAAAATTCCAACCTCCGTATTCCCTTCGTGGATCGGCCACTGCACCGAAAACCCAAAAGTCTCCAGAGATCTCTGCAGACCGAGAAAGAGTTGCGAGAGAGCGAGAGAGAGAGCGAGAGAAGAGCACAATATGGGTTAGGGTTTAGGGTTTAAGCCACGACACAGTTCTACAGGAAGAGGAAACAAGCCGTTTCAGTTGCAGCTGTTTTTCTCCTTCCTGATTGTCTGTTGGGATTCTCGTCCTTCAGCGGATCGTTGTGTGTGCGTGAGAGAGAGACAGAGCACGAGATGGGTTTAGGGTTTAGCGTTTAAGCTACGACACAGTTCTACAGGAAGAGGAAACAAGCCGTTTTAGTTGCAGTTGTTTTTCTCCTTTCTGATTGCCTGTTGGGATTGTCTGTCTTCAGCAGATTGTCTGTTGTGTCCAATTTGTTCTGGAATCTGCAATTGGCAAAAACACTCCATAGAGGGGAGGAGGACAAGGAAATTTGCGAGAGCTATAGGTACAATGCCAACTCTTCTTCAACTATGGCAATCTCTCCTGATTGTCACAATTCTTGTGACAACAATTGCATTACAACTGGTGCCTAACTAGATCAGCCAATTTGTTGCATAAAATTCTTCTTGGAATCTTTGGGGTTTTCAGCAAGAGTGATGTTACTATCTGTATGTACGTTGCTTGATGTTATGGCTAGAAACCCAAGCAGTAGATTATGATCAGAAAGGATTGGTGATCCTCTCTATGGTTCTTAGAAGTGCATCAGGCATTTGTTGGATTACGATAAGGGGAACATTGGGTCATGACCTTATAATGCTTACCTGCAAAGGAGAAGAGCTGGCTGGATGGATGTTTCAGCATGCTTGGGGTTGTGAGCTGAGGACTAGGAGGCTGAGACTTCAAGATCATTGTTTGCCTTTCACAGGTGATGCTTTATGTGAAATGAAGGATCCTCTTGCTCAGCTTCTGAGAGCATCCCCAGTGGTGCTCAGTCTGCGACCCTGCACATAAAAGTTGGATGAAGAAAAGTCACAACATGCTGGTTTGGTTCAGCAAAATGGTTTCAGCCCAGCATATTTGCGCAGTTTGCTGAGGCTGGTAAAAGGCACAGCAAAGCCTAACACCTGCCAGAGAAGAGTGTAATAAATATGATCTGACTCTTTTGTGAGCAAGTTTTGTAGAGGTTATGACTGCACCCATTGTCATGTTTCCTTCAAATTGTTGTTATGGAGATTTGATTTCTCTGCAATCTCATCAATAAGTAGTTCTCTTGTCTTTTCCTCTCTGTGAAGCACTTTCTGATCACCAGGTTTTGTTTGCAGATATCTAAAACCTAAAGACTTTCAGTTTGTTTCCAAAAAAAGCCGCATGAAGGTTGGTCATCTGTAACAAACCCAACCAAAATCTGTTTTCTATATAGTTAGTGATTGAGGAAACTGCACCGGCTAGAAATGCAGATGCTGGTGATACCTGCTATTGCTATAGATTGTGGGCATTTTTGTGAAGCAAATGGGCATAGTTCTTTGATGCTCTTAGATGGGTTTGTTGCTTGAGACATGAGCGGCTCTGTAGTGAACTGTGGGTTTTGGGTGACAGGTTCTGCAAACATGTGCACAAAGAGAATCTCCAAGTTTCAGTACGCAAAACATACAGAAAAAAGTGCAAGTTTTGTTACTCAAGTTTTGTTAATCATGCTAATTGTTAAGAAAGAACATGGATTCGAGCTGGGCCAGAGACTATGATGATGTTTTAGGATCTGCTGAGTATCTAGTAGGTGCTCATTTTAGTGGATCTTGCATTGGATTTGTTGCAGATCAGGATGAGGAATCAGAAGGTTGTCACAGGAATCACAGGTTTCAACATACATATTTCTGTCAGTAAAATTTGATTCATTTCAAAAAGATTTGCTACAATTTATTCATCACTTGTGGAACCCAAACCGATTCCAAATGAAAGGAAGATGTACCTACAAAAGATTGTGCAATGGAACTACTTTGATATTCATTTTCTCATGTTGGCTTTACTGCAAGGCCTTACTAACATGGGCATATTTACCAACGCACAATGATTTTACACTGTTTGATTGTAAATCTTCATCCAAAATATACTCACAGGGTCAATTTATTGATGCTGATAGGCATGCTCTGAACCTGGTTTATGCTTTTGTGATGGCCAATGCCATCATGAAATAAAAGATTTTGAACTTTGAACACAATAACTACTAAATAGAAATCGCGGTGATGATGATGTCACAGAGGCTTTTATGCATTTTGTTTTTTAGTTCTGTGATGTAGTCAAAGTAGGTACCATCCATAAGGTTGATTTAGCCAAATTTGGCTATAGAAATATATGTGTAAAAACATTTAAGCTTACTTCTATATTGTTTGATACCTATTGGAATCTAACATAAAAATCTGCTAATCTTTTTCAATTAATTTGTTTTAAACACTTGGTGATTGGAAAACTCAATAAAACACTTTTTCATACTTTTGAAAAAAAAAATGCCTATATCAAAAATATTATGATAAATATTATTATAAGTTGTTGTATGAGGGACATCCAACATGGTCGGTGCTCAATGAATTTGAGACCTTCAACTAACTAAAGAACAACTACATTCTTAGGATATCTTTCCATTAAGCGGTCCCTATGGCAGATTCTGCCTCCAACAACTTTTTTTCGTTACATTTGTTGTCGTTAGCTATTCTGACACTTATCTTAGAGCTCTACCAGTCAAACATTGACCAAATGCAAAGTTGTAATTCCTGAAGTCTCTGAGTCAAATTGTTATTAATCTTAAAAAGTGACACTTGTCAATTACTTCAGAGGAACACGTGTTTTAAGAAATTATTTTACAAACTCCCTTACATTGATTTACATTTTTGAAATATGAAATATTCTCATATTTCCAAACAAATTACTTACAAATTTTTCAACCCAGCTGTAGCTCTCTAATGGGTAGCCCTATCCATGCAACAAGAAACAAAGCTCCATTTCAGCCATTAGGCTACTGTGATCACAACAACCTAATGGAAAGAGATCTTTAGTTGTGAAAATCACATTTTCACAAGTCCCAAAATATGATAATTGTAGCCTTTCCCTCTTGTTTAGTTTTATAGTTTACAATAGTAAAATTTTGTGCAAAGGATATGAGACAAGTGTGGTATTATTGGGAACAACTTGGGGAACAAATTGAAAACATTGTAAACAAAAAAAGGGAGCTTGTTGAGAACACTTTGAGACCATGTTGAATATACCATGTCAAAATGAAACGTTCTAAAATGTTTTAAAATTGACTTCCACCGATTTTTTTCTCAAATTTCAAAATTTATGAAAATAATATAATCAGTAGTGAAGTTGGCAAGCTACTACAATAAATTTTTTTTTAAAGTTCTACAACTTGAGGTAGACCTTATTAACATCCTGACACAAAGGTTACCCTACCATGTGGTTGGATTTGATGCAAATTAATTAAAAATCAAGATGTCAACAAGATTCAGAAATTCCAAGGGTGAAATCTTGAAAGTGCAAGAAATTCCAAGACAACATTACTTTACTTGAAAATTCAAGACTAGCAAATATGAAAATATGATTGATGTTGTATCCATATGTCTTGACTTGTTGGAACACATAAAATTTGTAATCACGTGAAATTTCCCAAAAAAAAGAAAATAACAAAAAAATACTTGACAAAAATTATATATAAAATATGAAATTTCAAAAACTACAATCTTGAAGTAACACAAAGTTTCCGAGCCATAGCACACTTTGTTATCACTCGTACACTCCCTCATCATCTTTGAAAAGCTCCTCAAAGCCTTTGATCTTCAATATCCTTCATTAACATGCCATGGTTGGGCTAAGAACGAGTTTGCTTTTTGAATTCACCCTTGCACAAGTTGTTGTTGAAATATTAGAACCTAGTAGCATGTGTCAAAAGCTAGATAAACCATAGCTTAACGGTGACAAAAGCTCTTTTTCTCTAAAAATTAATTGAATTCGACACTTGTCTATCAAATCTAACCATAGGGTAAGGTAATTCCGGATAGTTTGAATAGCATCCCCCAGTTTTAAAATATTATGAATAGGTACCTAAAGACCATTACACCCGGCAAGGTGCTAGTGAGGAATTTGGGTGAGCCTAGGGTATAGACCGACCATCATTCCCATTTAAGGCTTGCCCAAATTTTGGAATGGGCAACAAAATTATTTTTTTCTATTTTTGATATTTGGGAAAAACTTGGAATTTTTTTATTTTTAGTTTTAAAATGTGTTTTCAAGCAAATAATTGCCACTTTGGTCACATTAAAATTTTTTATTAAAAACCAATGAGGATCAGGTCATGGAGGAAATGTTGTGGCATTTATTCATATTTGCACTAAAAAATAAAAGCTGAATTTAATTATTTTTGAAAACTGAGAAATAGGATAAATGCAGCTTGGGTTGGATTATAGTAAGTGGAAAGCAACCCATTCAATATTTAACATAATAGATGATGGTGAAGAAAAATATTTGGTTGAGATTTAACTTGCAATTATCATAATCATTTGCCAAATTAGAATGTAGTTTTTGCATCCTAAACCCCAATTTTAAATCCCTACCTAAAACATGAATTTGTTGGATATTTTAGCACCATTGTTATGGAATTCATGTGTGAGGAGTTAGAAGCAAGTTTTTGGTTTTAACAAATTAAACATTCATTTTTCTACAATTTTTAAAATAGCAGATTTTTAATCTAATTATTTAAACATATCCTAACAATCACCAAGGTCTCATTGAATTGGCCAATCACTACAAGGTCGGGAATTTGATCCTCCAAATTTCCTTACATGACTTCTTTTAAACTTTGGTTTTTCTCAATTTTCTCTTTTGAATTTTTTTAATTATGAACCATATTGGCATGCAGGTTATATAAGTGAAACATCAATATTATTTATTTAACTAACTCTTCACAAATGATATATATATATCTTCATTACCTAGATATAATTAATGGGATATATATAATTTCATTTATCCCAAGGATTGCTCTATTTCATTGGACCATTGACCTTGAACCCTCATCTAAAGTGGCCCTTTGTTTAGTGCAACATCTGACCCCCATTTGACTTCACATTCTCTTAGTGCAAAATTCAAACCCTAGTAACTTCAGTGTGAATCCAAGTGGAGATCCAACCATTCAAATTCTTGGCTACCACTAATACTTTAAGTGAAAGGAGGGTTGTTAAAAAATAATGATAATAATTTATAATTTATTTAAAATTTAAAAAAACCCCTAGAATTGGGCATTAACATTGATGCCTTATTTGTCCTTCAAAAGTCTCTAATCCTTCTAACCCAAGCCAACAAAATTAGTACCTAGTTGCATTAAAAAAAGTATCTTATTAAGGCAAAAGAAGAATTATGGAAACTCAAAATATAGTTTTCAAAAAATGCTCTAAAAGAAACCAAAATCCTTCAAGATATTATTATAACTCTATTATATACCTAATCTCAAGTTTCAACACAAGCCAAAATATCATCTTTCAAAAATCCTCATATAAAAATAGATGTATTATTACCTAGGGGCCCAAATCGCTTAAGCTATTATACTCTATAATGAATTTGAACACAACAATATCCTTGCCTTTTATACATATACATCCCTTGTGTACAGATAGGGTATATTATTATTTTTTAATCTATTTTCCTAAAATCAATATATGTAGTTTAATGAAACAAATAGCCAAGGGTATGTAAATGTAAAAATTTATGCTTAATTCATAACTTTGGATATATGTAAGAAATATTCATACTCAAGGCTAGATATGTTTTGACATCTGAGTTTTTTTTTAAAAAAAGAGATAAATATGACCTAAATCTTAAATTGTGTTATTTCTAATAACTAGGGAATGAGTCCCATTTTTTTTTTAATTTAATTTTTTTTTCAAAAATTTGCAATGAGACATTTTGATTGGCCCATCACAAATTATTTTTTATGAAAGTTCCTCAATAAGAAGATTTTATGAGAAGACGGAATGCCTCCCTTTTGGTCCCACCTATATAGGTGAAAGGGGAAAACTTTGAGCAAAACTCTATGAGATTAAATTAAAGTGCCAAGAGATGACGACGATGAGGACCAAAATGTACATGTGTTTGTGTAAATTTATATTCAAGGATGAATTAAACACTTTGATTCTTCCATTTTGACATTGGATTTTCCTTTTTAAAATTATTTTAAAAATTCCAAAATATTTAAAAACTCGTTTTTATTTACATACATACCCAATTTTTTTACCCAAAAGGGGTATATGATGGGAGGGGGTTACATAAACCTTACCCAAATACTAAAAACAAGTTATACCCAAACTTTAACCTAATGAAAATTTTGGAATGTTAACATACCCTTACCCAAAGGGTAAATGAAAATTTTAAAATATACATCCTTACCCCCAAGGATGTATTAGAAACAAAATACTCACACAACATTCATTTGTTCGAATGTTGGCTAGTTTTTTTTTTTTTTTTTCCCCATAATGACTAGATAATTTTTACAAAATATTGGGTGTTAATTAAATTAACAATATTAATTGTATAACAACCATTTTATGCATAAGAGTAGGTTATCAAATAATTGTTAGTTATCCTTTAGGTTATTAGCCAATCATGTGGTTTTTAAATTATTATTATTATTATTATTATTTGTTTCAATCATTAAAATGTTTATTGTTTTAGGATTGATAACTTGTTTATATGGTAACCAAGTGATCCAAATAAGTTATTAGATTTTGAAAATTCAATACCAAATGATAAGGTTATTAATTGAATATTTTAAACAATGAATAACCAATCGGTAAGTTATTAATGATCAGATTAATAATCAAATTGATAACCAAATATAAACTCAATAATTAACCAACATTATTTTCTTCCTCTTTTTAATAACCACCCAACAAAATCAACCTATGTTGAACATGTACCAAACCTTAGTTTAGAACCAACCCAATTTTTAACCAATTATGAACCAAAAAAGCAATTAAATATCACTTGAGGTGCTTTTGAGTTGATACCCAAATTTTTGAATATCAAATTTGAAATACTTAGTTCATTAATAACCATTTTTTAATTAAAAATTTGATATTCATGTAGGTTATATTAATAACCCCCAAATCCAACAATTCTTAAGGGTTTAGGAATAGGGAGTCTAGGGTTTTAGGGTGGAGGTGGATTTAAGATCAAATTTTCTTTAGATACAATTTTTTTTAATGAACCTTGCTGAATTTTTTTTGGCCTATGAAAGTTTGAAAAAATATTTAAATTTTATAATCCTAAAACCTTAAAGTGAAATAAAAGAACCAACTTAATATAACCAACTAATCTAAATGAGTTAATGATCAATTGTGACAAAATTAGTTGCACATGATGAAAAATTAAAAAAATAAAATAGACAAGGTATGAATTTTTTCTTAAAATGTGAAAATTGTCTTAGTTCTTAAATCAAATATTTTTGCATATCAGAACAAATAGTTATGAAAAATATTAATAATTGCCCAACACTAGTTGATACCTATAATCCCCACATAAAATAACACCTACATTAATTCAAAGTTCCAATCTTTTTTTTAAAAATTCAAATTAATATTCAAAATTCAAATCTTCAATAATTTCTAAATCATTGGTTGAAACATTATTTTTCATGATGCATGGCATGATTTGTATTTCTTAAAAACACTCACTCATGTACATGGCCAATTTTTGCTCACAAAAATTAATTTTTCAAGGTTGTCTAACTATATATGACATCTTTTTAAATTACTAAATATGTTAGCAAGGGAAAATATTTTCTCAAATATTTTTTTGAAATTCACTAATCCCAAAATTTGTTGAACTAAAAACCCAATAGTTGGGAACATGGATTCATATTTCTTCCACCATTGGAAAAGGGCATTCGATGTCCTTCACATCCATTTAATATTTTCAAAATATCAATAATTCTCAATTGACCAACTCTTTCATAGATTCATTGGTGTTTGTTATCATCTCAAAAATATTCAATTATTAATTTTCATCATTTTTGTTTGCAAAAGAACTCTCAATCTTTGATAATGAATGCAAATTATTATAAAATTTTGAAAACATGAGAAATAATAGGGTTTATTTTTCTATTATGGTCAATTCTTATTCATGACCAATAAAAGAAGAAATTAATCTCAAAGTTGTATGTTTAAAATGCACATGTTGACATGTTTTTGAAAAGAGTTAATTCACAACATATTTCCTTTTTCATCTTCATCGCAAAACTTCTTAGATCACATCAAAAAGGAATCTAGAACAAGAGGCCTATAATTTCTTTTTAAATTTTTTAACTCATGATTGTTATTGTATGCAACCCATCACTCAACAAAAAAATGACCTTATGACTAGTTTAAAACACATGTAATGACAACATGAAACAAACAAACTACAATAATATGAAATATATGCACACCTAGAAAGATGAGGTGTGCTACCATTGACCTTGGCATTGGTTTACTTGTTATTACAAAGGAAAATGGTTTCTTAGAATTGCAAAGTTTTTTGGAACATAATTATTTTTCATAAATTATTTTTTTATTTCAAAATTAAAATTCTACTAAAAAAGGTTGAAAACATTGGAATTTTTCTTTAAAAAATAAAAAATAAAGCAAATTGAGAAGATTAATTTCTTTTCGTTGGTATGCAATATTCATGGACAAAGCACCTCGATCAATGCATATTTTCATTCTTGTTGAATTTTCCTTGACTTTTTGAGCTAAGTTTTACATTTGTGCAAATCCACACCCAATGTCTCACAAATGCTAACTAGTAACTTACAATTAACTATAATTATATTCAAATTATAATTTTCATGTTTGGCATAAGCTAAGATTTTGTTCATCAATCCATATTGTTTAAAAAAATAATGTAAAATTTTCACCAACGTTTGCCTCAAAGTTTCAAATGTCTTTAACAACCCAATTTTAATAATTTTTTAATTCCCAATCTACTCACAAAAAATTCACAACAAAGGCCAAAACATTATGTGCACCTTTAAACTTCCAAAGATCAAACTAAATGTGACAAAAGACACAATCTACTAAAATCGATATGAAATCAATTTGTTTTATTTTTTCAAACCAAAATACGATAACACCTCTTGACAAAATGTTTGTCTAGAAAAGACCATGACACAAAGATGCATTTATATTATGAAACATTTCAACCAAATGCTTTCAACAAATTGGAATGTCAATTGTTTTTTATAACAAAGAAAACCCAAATTTTGCAAAAGCTTTTTTATGTTCCACACCATCCTTTTAAATTTGAGTTATGGCTCCAATTATTTTTGGAACCGTATTCATATTTACAATTACAATGCTAACCTTTTTCTTTTTTTTTAATTAATTAATTTTTTATTTTTGACATGTTGCCTTTTCCATTGTAATTTTCACTTTGCTATTCATAACTATGCCAAAACATGACATTGATAACTAAGGTTTATATGGCTACTACACATGCCACAATTGATTAAAAATGGCATAAGTCACTCGGTGGTTTGATTTGACTAGAAATGGCACAAGGAATGTCATTTGGCACAACTGAACAATGCAACAATGAACAACACCACCTGAAGAACTCAACAAGTGGCACCTATAATAATGCCTTCATTTGCTAGGGTTTAGGGTTTAAACCCTAACACAAAACACCAAACAAGAGGCCTACCTAGCCTAAACCCTACCCCTAAGTAGCTCACAACTTTGACTCCACTAATGGGTATCTTATGTCCTAGAACCTAGTGAGAACCGGATATGGGATTATTAATATAACCTATTTGAGGTTTAGTTTTGGAAGGGGTCCCAAGGGGCAGTCAATCCTTTGCTTGCCAACTGGTTCTCACTCACTTGATACCCAGTAGGTAGGGTATTAGCCTGGGTATCACTCTTGAGAGGATACTTGCCAGTTCAGAAAGAACCGGGTCTGAACCATGCCCCGATTCCGAAACATTCATCCAAATTGAACTGCCCAAAACCACACCTACTTTACTCTACCAATGTTAACACATCCAAAATATTGTGCAAGTTATTTCTCATCCGTGCCAATAAACATGAGATCCCTTAATGTGCATACTTCCAGGTCCAAACTTAATTTTACATCCAAAGCTTCTTTTTTTTGGTGTTAAAAGCTTGAACTTCATCCAAACTACTCTTTACAAGCCCTTCTATTAGTGCTAACTCAGTGTTAATTTACACCTTTAATTATTACGATTTCCTATAGCTCCAAAATGGATGTAAGTAGTTATTATAATAAAAGAATAGAATGTGGGGCTTAGATTAGATCTGCCTTTGCATCTTTTTTTTTCTTTCTTTTTTTTTTTTTTTTTTTTTTTTCTTTTTTTTTTTTTTTTTTTTTCCTTGCCGTATTTTGTGTTACCTTGGGATGGGCCCTTACGAGAGTCCTTGCATTGTTACCTTGGAAAGGATTTGGTAAGAGGGGTCCGTTGGGGGCGCAATTCCATTATTTTGTGGTAGCTAAAGCCCAAGGCCCATGGGGCCGCCGTACTGGAATAAGGGCCCACACGAGGTAGAGTTGAATGTGAGCCTGGATGAGAAGGGGGAATTTAAAAAATAAAAAATAAAAAAATCGATAAATGCATTCCAGATCAAAATAGAAAATAGAAATCTGTTTTATGCGGCGCAAAAAAAATTCCCTAGTAAGAACCGTCGGATATTAAACAAACTGCTGGGTTTTTTTAAAGCCAAACAGCGGTGAGAACGTGGGCCGATGCGCTTAAGAACCTCCGGTTATCACTCCCGCGCACACCCGTGCTGCACTCCGGGTTTGATTCGCAGCCCCGGCAGCTTTTGGCAGTCTGGTCAAACTCCGGCTGATGCGGGGCACTGAAGACCCTCCGGATATTACAACACGGGAATGATATATCCGGATTGATTCGCACGCCCCGGCAGCTTTTGGCAGTGTGGTCAAGCTTGGCTGCTACAGCGCACCAAAGAACTTCCGGTTATGAGAAAGCACAGAGAGTTGCGTTCCGTGTTAGTTCAGCGACGGGCACTTGTGGAAGCGGTCAAGTGGGGCAGAACCTCCGGGTATAAACCACATCATAGAGGCGCGCATTCCCGGATTCCTGCCCGGATTCCTGCGACCGACGACGATTCACAGACTGCCATTTTGGGCGGGTACCTGGGGGGTGGTAAAATTCGGGCTGATGCGGGAATAAAGAACCTCCGGGTACATGCGGACATATTCATCTCCGGATTCTACCGATGGTCCTTCGTCTTCGTCTTCTTCTTCTTTCCGTCTTTCCTGCTTGCTTTTCTTACTTCCTTGCTTCCTTCTTTTTGGTGGTTTGCTTGTTTGTTTGTTTTTACTTCCACGAGGTGCTGTTGAGGAGAGGCGGGTAATAGCCGCATCCCCTCTGCTGTGGCGATGCTCTTGTTTCCCGCTTGGATCTAGACAAGGAGCAGCTGTTCTTCTTCCACCGTGAGGTCGAGCAGCTGGTTGTTGTTGTTCTTCTTCTTCTTCTTTTCCGATTGTGAGGTCGAGCAGCTGATTCTTTCGACTGTGTGTGGCTGGAAACCAAGAGATTGCAATTCCAAGAGATTGCAAACAAAAAAGGCTGAAGATCAAAGAAACCAAGACAGAAGGGAGCGGGGAAAAAAAAGGAAACACAAAGCAAAAGCTAGAACTAATACTCGTTGCAAAGCGAGCTGAGGCGGGACGGGGTGATTAAGAAGAGGTTTTGATGATGCGGTCCGCGTAGTTGTAGTGGAGAAATGGATGCTTAAAACTGGAGCAGCTTCTGAGCTTGCAGTGCGTGGATGTTAGTCTAGAGGCCGGATGATGGCATACCTTGCTAGCTAGCTACTGCCGGTATCTACCAGCAGCAGCCGCAGCGCTTGACTCCTTTCTTCTTCTGTTGTGTTGTGTGAGCGGAGCAGATGAATCATGGAGAAGATGTGTTTGAGATGTGGGAAAAAAAGAAAGATCTCACTCATGTGTAGCAGCCGGGGATTTGCTTGGAGTACGTAAGGGTTGTTCCCTTGTGGAACTCGAATAGGAAGAGGGCACTTCTTGTAGTTTTGCTGTTGTTGTTGTTGTTTCTTCTTATTCGTCTTCCTTTTATGCTTTTAACGTTCTTCCTTTGGAGATGCTGGTGACGAGTATTCATCATTCTCAGTTTGTAGAAGAAGAAGAAGAAGAATAGGACTAGGTTAGCGTGGAATTATTAGTTTCTTTTTTGGCTGATGTTTGTGGAAGTACACTCTTGAAGAAGAAGAACAACAAGAGCGAGCGAGGCAGCCAGCGGCTTCTTCATCATCGGCAGCCAATAGCGGAGGAGTGCGGAAGAAAATCACAAGAAAGAAAGAAAGAAAGAACGAAGATGTTTCATGATTTGAAACGCCCTGTGACCATCCATTCCATGGACGGCCAGAATAAGAAGTTCGTTAGGTACTCATTGCGACCCTCGCTATCATCTGCCGTCCTCTCTTTTGAATTTTGGAGGAGGATCTGTGCTCATCTTGTTTGTTTCTTCTTATTTTGCTTCTTCTTCTCCTGTTTGGGTTTTTTCTTGTTTCTTCTTCTTCTCCTGTTAAGTTTGTTCTTGTTCTTTCTTCTTCTCCTGGTGTTAGGTTTTTTTCCCAAATTTGTAGTCAAGGAATTTTTTTTCCTTGTTTTGTGATCCTGATGCTCCTTTGCTGGCTGATAATAGCAGGTTTTTCAACGAGTATGACTCTGAGAGATCATTAGGGTCTGAAAGTGAGTCAAGGAAACCGCTTCGTGTGGAAGGACTGGAAAGTTCATCATCCTCAGTCTTCCAATGGGGATGGCAGAAGGGCTCAAGAGGGCTTAGGAGTGTAGGGAGATCATTACGCCTCGGTTCTTCAAGGGTTTACTCGGAGGATTTTGATGGTGGATCCCAGATCAAGATACTCGATCCACGCAGCCGATTTTGCCAACAGTGGAACAAGTTTTTTGTTCTCTCGTGTTTAGTTGCTATTTTCGTAGATCCCCTCTTCTATTTCCTTCCAGTTGTTGATACTTCACAAGCTGTTGGTGGTGTCGGAACATGCATCAGAATCTCCAGGAAACTGGCTATATCAGTAACAGTCTTTCGCACCACCACCGATTTTCTCTACTTGATTCACATGGCTCTTCAATTCCGCACAGCATTCATTGCACCTTCATCTCGGGTATTTGGCCGAGGCGAGCTTGTGGTGGATCCCCATCAAATTGCTATTCGGTACTTGAAGAAGGATTTTTGGCTGGACTTTGTGGCCCTACTACCTCTTCCCCAGGTACTACTACACAATGACTTTTGACTTTAGGAGAGCAGTTTTTTCTACTCTAGAGAGGGTTGGGGTGGATGGCTGTTTATAATTTCCATGTGATTGACTGAGGCACAAGTTTACATGTCCTAACCCTGTCAAATTGTTCATTGGGTGTTGGAATGCAGCTGGTTATATGGATCATTACACCGAGAATGGTTGGCAAAACTGCACTTGCCACCAAGAACATTCTAGGCTTCATTGTCTTTTTCCAGTATCTTCCCCGCCTGTTTCGAATCTTCCCTTTGACATCTCAAATGGTTAGGAATACAGGGGTGCTGCTGGAAACTGCTTGGGCAGGCGCTGCTTTTAATTTACTGCTGTATTTACTTGCCAGCCATGTAAGTCCTCTTCTGTTCTCTCACCCATTTCCCCAGGTAGACATGAGTCGTAAAAAATCACAGAAATTGTATGATGGAGGAATTATTACATACAGGATGAGAGACTCATCATCTGACAGCATCCTACCTGCAGGTAGTAGGAGCATGCTGGTACTTGCTGGCAGTTGATCGCCAAGTCACATGCTGGAAGAATTTATGCCCAAACGAGGCCAATTGTACCGATGCATTCTTTGATTGTAGTTCACTTCATCCATCGTATCTTCTTGCTGCTAATCGGGCTAGTTGGATGAGCATTACAAATATCAGCACTAATTGTGATACAGCCAACAACAACAACTACTTCAACTTCGGTATCTATGTAGATGCTCTTAATTACAACATAACGACATCATCCATAGAGTTCATGGAGAAGTACTTTTATTGTGTGTGGATGGGTTTGTTGAGCTTGAGGTGAGTAGTACCTTGCCATTTCTTAGTAGAGCAGCTGTTGTTATAATTGATTGAGCTAGTTTTCATGCTTTGGAGTGTTGCCTTTGCCATCAGCAGGTGATTGGTTGATCAGTCTCCAATTTCTGACTTTGGTGTTATTTGGGCTCAATTGTCTCTGCAGTTCCCTGACACAAACCTGGTCAGTGAGCACCTATATATGGGAAATCATCTTCACTATCTGTATCATCATTGTGGGCTTGCTCCTCTTTGCCTTCCTTATTGGGAATATGCAGGTGAGCTACCAATCTCGGTCAGTTTCATTTTGCATGATGTTTTCTTTTTAGGGAGCTGTTAACTTTTGCATTGTGACTGTAATGTACATAACAAGTTTGGACAGACTTGTGAGAGGAAAAAAGGGATTGCCTACTGGAGGGAGTCACCCACATGTTGCTGACAGAGCACCATAAATGTTGTTTGCTGTTGTTTGCTAGACGTATCTACAATCTCTTACACTGAGGCTTGAAGAGATGAGAGTAAAAAGACGTGACACAGAGCAGTGGATGAAGCATCGACAACTACCCCGTGAGATAGTGGAGCGTGTCCGGCGTTTTGACCAGTACAAGTGGGTGGCAACCCGGGGAGTAGATGAAGAGGTCCTTGTGCAGAGCCTCCCATTGGATCTTCGGCGAGATATTAAACGCCATCTGTGTTTGGATCTTGTCCGACGGGTATGCTTGATTTCTTTTGGTGGTTGTTATGGTTATGGCACTCTAGTTCTCATCTTGGTGTCCCCTCCCCAGGGCATTTTCTCTATCTGGTTTCCTCAATTTAGCTTGTTGGAGTACTTTTCATACTTATGGGACAATGTTTTGTTTGTCCTTGTATTGTTCAGGTTCCATTGTTTGATCAAATGGATGACAGTCTCTTGGATGCTATGTGTGAGCGGTTAAAGCCTGCTCTCAACACAGAGGGCACATACATAGTCCGTGAGGGAGATCCAGTGAATGAAATGCTGTTCATCATCAGGGGCAAATTGGAGAGTGCAACAACAAATGGTGGTCGTACTGGCTTTTTGAATGTTGGGACTCTTGGACCAGGAGATTTCTGTGGAGAGGAGCTGCTTACATGGGCTCTTGATCCCAAGCCTAGCAGTAATCTTCCTACCTCTACTCGTACCGTGAAGGCATTGGTGGAGGTGGAAGCCTTTGCGCTGTTTGCTGAGGATCTCAAGTTTGTGGCTGGTCAGTTCCGGCGCTTGCATAGCAAGCAATTGCAGCATACGTTCAGGTTTCTGCTTTTGATCTCTCCATTTGTGGACCTTGTTAAGCTTTCACATTTCCAATCTGGGTAAGATAAGGGCAGTCTCTATTGTGGAGACTGTTGAGAGACTGCCTGCCTCGCATTTAGAATGTTGAGTTCCTGATATAAAGCTACCCCATTTACTCATCATTCTTTATCACCCATGTCAAAGATGCAAGCTGCCTTATTCTTCCATCATAACTGGTTGTTTTCTTTTGCTGCAGGTACTATTCACATCAGTGGCGTACTTGGGCAGCGTGCTTTGTCCAGGCTGCATGGCGACGCTACTGCAGACGCAAGATTGCAGAGCTGCGGCGCAAGGAAGAAGACCTGAATCTGCAGGCAGCAATTGCTGGGGCTGATGCAATGCTTACCAAGCCAAGCCTTGGAGCCACATTAAAGGCTCATCGCTTTGCCTCAAATGCAATGCAAGGAGTTCAAAGGCTACGGACCATGCATGCAGCAGAGATGACACGCATATCCAACATTCCTAAGCCCACTGAACCTGATTTCTCTCTTGAGTAGGTGGGCTCTTGGTCTATCAGGGTTTGTAAGATATGTTCTCAATAACTTGCTGCAAATCCAATCCACAGACTGTGATCAGAGTTGTCTGGCCCATCAAAATACTTATGAGTTGTTTGGTATGGGTGAGGAATTGGACAAAAAGTTAGGAGGAAGTTTCCTTGATGAGTTGTTCAGTATGTGTGAGGACTTGGGAAAAAACTTAGAGGAGGAAGTTTCCTTCTCCTTGGAAATGGGAATGACCCAGCATTTTAGGCAGTAAGACTGCATTAAGTCCTGTTGAGGCCATGGAAGTCTGCTTCAGACTGGGAGTAAGTGACCATTGTTTCAGGAGTGTGGTACAGAGTAGCACTGGATAGAGATACAAATTCAGAGAGCATGCTAAATTATTGACTGAGATACTGTATTGAAAATTAATGTCATGAAGTCCAAAGGTATTCATTACCTGTTTCTCATTGCCCTACAGACTTACTACATACTGCTGATTTTCATGGTGGGGTTACAGGGGCTCTGATAGAACCTTTTTCATCTCCTCTTGCATTTCAAGATTTGGTTCAGCAATGATGTTCACATTTCTTCTGTTTGGGTCACCAAAGATCAAGAAAGGAGAATTTGTGTACAATGAACTAATTGTGATCATGTTTTGGAGGTTCTCACAGAAATGCAGGTGGTTCTCTTTTTACAACTTGGAGAATTGTGTATGGAAGTTAAGGGTTATGATGGACCTCAGCACTCCACCTGTGTTTCTCTGTACAAATGAACTTCTCATATTTACCAAATTTCATGCGAATTGAATAGTCCATATGCTTTTGGGATTGTTGTTTGAAGAAGGCAAACTCTTTAGGAACAGAGTACACTTACAGTTGGACAACTGCAAGCTATAGAGCTGTGGTTCTCAAGGCCATGCTGCTCGGACTGGTACTTGTATGCCAAGGCTTCAAGTTGTGTGACGTTGTGCTTGCCAAATGGAACCTGCATACCAACACAGCTGTCAGATTCATGGCTGATGGTCAGCCTACACTCTCAAACTTGCTTGGTCCTTAGATATTTGGTTGGTATTCCTTCTCCCAAATACTTAAGAACTCTCATGTTTGTCTTGTTGACTGAAAGCATTTCCTTGTGTTTGCAGCAACTGATTGCAGCTCTGTTGGTTACCATAATGCCTCCTGCACAGACTGGGTGTAGGAACTAGTGCAAGCATTGTGCTAACACCCACAATACTGGTAATGGCTTCCAGAGCCCACCTTGTTTCTCGTGTTTCCAGTTTCTTGAACAAACATTTTGAGTGATCTTCTTTGAAACATTTTTGTCTGCTTGATCCAGTTTGGCTACCTGACGATTTTGTACTCCTGTCTCCCTCCCTGGCCTGCATACCACTCCACCTGAGTCTAGAAGCAGAGATTGATGATGAAAGGTGGGCCAGTATTGTGTGTTGTAGGAGAGTACTAAGCTCTAGGTTTTCTGTCAAGGAGATCCTTAGTAACTTTTGAACTAATTCAATCTCAAATTGCTGTTGGGAGAGAATAGTTAGGCAGTTGTTGCTAGCTACTTCAATGGAGTGAAAAATGGTTTTATCATTGCAGCTCAGCTTATGGAGGTCAGAGCTGTTATCATATGTTCCTGCTGTCTATTTCACTTGTGAATCCTAAGACTGAAAATTCTGTATTGCAGGATTGTGCCATCTCTGGAAGGAAATGGAAAGACTCCCAATGTGCTAAATCCTGTGTCCCTAATTGGGACCTTTGGGGAAGCAAGAAGCCAAGTAAGAGAATCCCACCCCTTTCCCATTGTTCATGGCTGGCGGTGCAGAAGGTTGGTGATCAGTTGGCAAGGAGTTGAAACCCTAATTTGTTACTCTGGCTGCTGCTAACAGTGATCTCAGGGTCACCAGAACTGGTTGTAGTTGGCATTTCATGCTGGAGCTCATCCGATTGAAGAAGCTGTGTATTCAATGTCTCTTCAAGCTCTACTACTTGCTCTTCCTGCAACACAAATTTGACAGCAACAAATTTGTTGGTGTATTCTTAAGCACTGCTGTGTGAGTTCAATTGCAAAAGATGGGTTTGGTTGGTGAGGAACATGGTGCATGTGGGGTAGGGTATACGGATCAGGAAAACAGGTCCTCATTCAAGATCCTCACTTACAACAACCACAAACGCAAAACTGGTAATGAAATTTTTTATAAAGAGAAATGACTGAGACCCAAACTAGTTTTCCACCAATTTTGGTGGTAAACTGAGTTTCATGCTGGCTTTCCTTTTTCCTGAGCACCTGCACTGCTGCTACATATATTTTCAGTACTCCTACCTGTACAACTACTATAATTACTTTCAAACCTTGTGCATTTAATGCTGAGTTTCCGCATTTCATACTGAGATTTAATAAAATATGGTTACTTTGTGGATACCACTGAAAGAGGGGATAGGGGGTGAAAGCAGGCCCAAAGATAGGATGAAGACAAGGTGACTCTACAGTTAACCCTATTATGCCTACTTTAAGAGTGAGAAGGAAATTTATGCTTAACATGTAATTGTGAGGTCCCTCCCACTCTTGAAGAGGAAGGTCCCATCCCTCTCTTATGTCTTAGGGTTCCTAGGTTTCCAGGGTCATCTTCTCTAACAATAAAATATTAATCTTGTAATGTAATATTTAAAAGACAAAGATATAGTCCTCTTTAGAAAACAATGAAATCTAGGGGCATAGTCTTCCCCAAATAATGAATAACAATTTTAAAAAGAGGTATCTATTGCTTAAGGAAGAGGCCTTCTTTTCCTCTTGTAATGGGTTCTATATTTCACCTTGGGGAAACTGGCACTTGCACCTTTATTTCTTGTTTCCACCTTTAATGTCATTTTGTTTTCCTCTTTTATCAATAAATTACCCAAAACCCTCCCCATATTTAAGCTGGAATAGCCTTGTGTTAAACCTAGAATAACAAGTTCTTATGAAAGTTGAACTTGTCCAACTTGGGATCGTTGGTTAAGAAAATTCAATGCAACCTCAGAATTAGCAAGTTTTAGTTTTGGAGAACATTTCCTAAACCCAAACTTAATGATTATTCTAAACACCAAGAACTGGCCAACTTTAGGCAAGTACTTGGTTTTGAGGGTTAGAATCACAAGTTTCAATTCCGATTAATAACAATCAAACTAGAATTAGGTCTAATTTTTTGAAGTTGGGTTTGGAATGGAACCAAGGTTTTAGTTTTTTCAAAGAATCGAAATTGAACTGGAATCGAGGTTTTTTAAGAACTAGAACCAGATTCGAGAGTTTTGAAAAAAACAATAGAGTTGAGGGTTAACCAGAGGTTAATTGGCAATTAATTATTAGTTATTGTTTAAGTTACTTGAAATTGGATTCAAATTGGGTGTGATTTTTTTAAAACTAGAATGAAAACTGGAATTTTTTTTTTTGAAGAATGGAACCAAGAATTGAAACCAAGATTCTTTTGGGAAGAAATGGAAACCATTGGGGTAACATTTGTGCTTAGGGTTTAGACCTTGACATACATTGGCAACACGACATGACAAAGTGGATATTTGAGCCCCCAAGTTCCCATTGCCACAAAATAATTTAAACTTTGCTTTTCATGATTTTTTAAGAATATGGAAATGAAATCCTATTAAGGATTCAAGCCCACTCATGCTTTAGGGTGGCAATATTTTGCTATTTTGCACAAAAAAAGTTTAAAAATTTAAAAAATTGGAGAAATTTGTTTTGGTGTTGAATGCATGTTTCAAGAAACAATTGACACTTTTGTTTGATAAAAAATTTGAAAAATAAAAAGAAACATTGATCGAGCCAAAATGAGAAAGGTAGACGTTGTTCATTGGTTTTCAAAAGTCAATTGGCTTTCTCATTCTCATAATGAACTCAAAGTGATGTGCAAGAACCTTATCTATTAGAGGAATGAGGTTACAACTTACAAGGTTGAAAATGTAATAAGAACATGTTAGGGTTTTTGCAAACCCTTAGTAAAATTGGAGAAGCATGTGTCAAAAGTTCCAAATTCATGTTAAAATCTCCTTGCACTTTGCTTATCCTCGGCATGGGAGACATGCATGTACATGCATGTCTATTACATGGAACGCATGCAAATGACATGCAACATTTAAGTACTAGTTCTAAGGCAACCCTCTAGTATTATTAAAACCAAGCCTCCGTTGTCTTAACACAACATTTAAGTGCTTGTTGTTATTGAAGATAACGCCTTAAAACAATTCAAGTCTCTTGTCCTAATAGTCTCATTGGCCACATTAGACAAATTTTCAAACTTTAAGCATGAGCCTTTTCCATCGACCTCATTTATTTGTTTGTATTTTCCACATTAATATTGTATCACTTGTTTTGTATACAAATAGGGTTTTAAATGTTTATTTCTAACCAAAGAGTAACAAGGCCAAAATGATGACCCAACAACATGGTACCTTCCCCAAGATTTGTTTGACCCCACAAGTATCTACATGTTTTGAGATGAATTGGTTCATCCCATCTCCATCCCCTTGCTCAAACTGGTTTGCCTAAATCAAAGGCTCTAATATGGTTTGGTGGATTTACATAATTTGGATGTTGTTAACTTACATCATAAGGTGTTGAGAGATGGCTATGAATAGGAATCACTTGGATCAACTACCATAGTACCTTGAGGGAGTAAACCATAATTAAAATATTTTCTAAATTGTCGATTTTTTGAGAATTTCATTGCTTGAAGTGTGGAAAATTTTGAAATATCAAGTTGTAAGTTTTGGAAACTAAGGGTTATAAGCTTTGGTCACTAGCATGGTATTCATTTTTACTTTATTTTGTCGATGTAGTTGTACATGCTTGCTTCCCTCATACTATGACCTTGAGATTTGACGGAGAATGTGATATCACGGTTACAAAAGTTTGGTGAATATTATGATGTATGTCAAAACTTAAACACAAAATTGCTTCAAAAATATATTTAATTAAAAATCATTTTGTAAATTTCTCACTCATTGTCAACAACACAAATCCTCCATGCATCCTACTACAATCCACTTCATTTTGAAGACTATACAAATGAAAAAAAGCTTCACAAAAAAAAATTCAAGAAATATAAAGAAAGATGCAAAAAAAAAAAATTCAAGAAATGTAACACATGAATGTTACACATAAAACATAATACATCATCATTCATGTGAAAAATGTCAATAGTTTTCAGAATCCAAGCCAAAATTCATGAAAATATCATAATATATGCCAAAAAGAACATTTTAATAAAATTTTAAAATCACACTTCATTTTAAAATCAAATTTCAAATTTCATTGTCGTCGAAGTGTGAAAATTCATCCCCAAAAAAAACCTCTACCTAGATACATTTATATTCATTGAGGGATTTCCAATAATTTATCCTCAATGTTTAACTATTGATTTTAATTTTATTTTCAAGGATGAAAATACTCAAAATTAAAGCTACAAAACATTACAAAATCACACCTTGGTGCACCCCACTATTCATTGAGGACCTTTCAAACCATACCAAACACCTTCACGTATTGATGAGTTTTTTTTTGGGGGTTTTGTTTCCCATTTCATTGGATTTATGGAAAAATTAGTATAATTAAGTTTTGGACCCTCATTTTTTTTAAAAAAAATCTTGGAAAAAAGAACGATTAGTTAAATTTACACTTTTAAAAAATGCTTCAAAATTTTACCAATTTGTTTGGTCCAAAAAGTGACAAAATTTGTTGAAAAGAAAATTCATTAATTGGACCTGAACATTTCGAATAGGTGGGTATTCCTAAATGAAGAACATGTATTGTTTTTATACCTATTTAACAAGTATTTACATCCATGTTACTACACCTACCAAGGATGATGAAAGGAAGGAAAAAAATAAAAATAAAATCCCATTTGATTGAAAATATTGGCATTGCATGGAACTTGAATTGAATCCAAATTGAATTGAATCCAAATTGAATTGAGTTGAATTTGAATCCATAAAATTGAATTGAATTATAATATATTGAATAAATTTTAAATCCATTTGAAATTGAATTGCAATTTGACTAAATTCAATTCAAATTTAAATGGATTTAGGTCCAATTGAAGAAAAATGAGATTCAAATTCATGCACAATGTATTGAAAATTTACTCATCATGTTCTTCATTCAAAACTTTGATATTGGAAAAACACAAATCCAAAAAGACACACCCTTCAATTCCATTAGGAGCAAATTCCATATCAAAATTTATTTTGATAAAGATAAAATAATATAGACCTTGTAGCTAGTACACCAAAACATGACATTCTTGACTAAGCCAATATGACTACACATAACATAAATGATTAACCTAGTCAAAAAGGACTAGTCATGGGTGCCATGTTTTGACCTAATATATATAATCATCCCCTAAACTAATTCCAATGTAACAACTATTATTACCATAATTTTAAAAATTAAAAAAATATTAATTAAAAGAAGGTTGTTTGCTTGTTTGCTTGTTTGTTTGTTTGTTTTGTCACATGAGACTAATTCAAGTTCAACAACAAAAAAACTATCAAGTACTTAATTAAATTTTAAATCTTAATTTCGGCACTTGATTTTTTTAATTCCAAATTTTTTGATAGATAATAGTTAATTTTTTTTTGACATAAGTAAATAAATAATTTTTCCAAAATTTGACAAACGAAAAATAATTTAATTTATGCTGAAACCATTCATGTACTATGGTACTAACAAAATATGAGAAGAAAAGAACATATAAGCAAGCATCCTTATGTATTTTTGGCAATTTGACAATTTTACCAAGTTGTTTTTTTTTCAAATGCTAGCCAAAATTTTCCAAAAAATCATTGAATTTGTGACTTCTTTTTTTTTTTCGAATTTCTGAACAGTGCGAGATTTCGCACCATAAATAAATAAATAAATAAATAAAATTATATATATATAATTTATTTTTATTATTTATTTTTAATTAAAATTTTTAAAAGAAAAAAAAAGGCTGCATGGGACTCCTAGGTGGAAAATTGGGCTTCGGTAAGTTACCTAGAGTGGGAAACTATTTGCGGTAAGTTTTAAATTTACCCTTTTGGACTATAGTGTCTAGAAGTCTCCAGGACTGCACGTATCGGGAACTTTCGAGAACTGGGTGCAAGGGGAAGCCGGTGCGTTCCCACTTGAAGAACAGGTGGTAATTTACACGGGAACAATTGGGAACGCTGTCGGTAACCAGTTCGACTAATTGGACGGAAATTTATTACAAGTGGACGAAGTTCGGGAGCTTTGGAGATTTTTAGCCGTTCGATAACAGATGCTCTGCGATCGAACGGCCAAAACCTAATGGAAAGTGCTAGAAACGTCGCATCCGAGTATGGCTTTACTCCCGCCTTGGATAGTAAGGCTACGGACGTACCGGATGTTGCCTCGTTGGCGAATCGAACGGCTGTGAGTGGTGTAATTCCTTCCCTCTTGCAGACCCTCCTTCAAAGCCTCCGGCGTTCGTGTGCACTGTCTCGCGTTTTCAGAGAAATCGTAGAGCGTTTCCGTTGCTTGCTTTGATCGTCGTGCTTTTTCTTGTGCTCGCTTGCCTTCTCCGATCTGTTGAGCGTCTCTGTCTAAAGCGGTTTGTTCGGTGCAAATTTTGTCTCTCCTTTTCTTTTTCTCTCTCTCTTTTTTTTTTCAGGCTGTTTTGGTCACCTTCTCGTGTTGTCGAGGGTTTTAGAAGCGATGGCGATCGTCTCCGAGGACGAGCAGCAGCAGGGAAGTGAGATGATAGTGGAGGAGCCGCAGGAGCAGGAGCAGCAGCATCGGCAGGAGGGTGGGGAGGTAGAGACTTTCGCCTTCCAGGCTGAGATTAATCAGTTGCTCAGTCTCATCATCAATACTTTCTACAGCAACAAGGAGATCTTTCTTCGGGAGCTTGTCTCTAATGCATCTGATGTAAGTCGCCATTCTTATAAACCCACCTCTTTTGTTTTTCAAAGGCCTCAAGTTACCGACGTAATAAGGAGGAAGGAGTTTCCGATTTGTAAGAGAACTTAAATGAGAAGCATTATCGAGAAAGAACGTAAGTCGCCTTTCTGAAGTCTCTTTTGTTTTTCAAGGCCTCAACGTTACCGACATAACACGGAGGAAGGAATTTCCGATTTGTATACTAGAGGACGTAAAATGGAAAGCATTAAGGAGAAGGAACGCAGTTCTATGTGACTTTGTCTTTCTGGTCCTTCGAATTGCCCTGGGAAGCTTCTGCCTGTTTATGGGCCTGTTAGTTCCTTCTATTTCCTGCTCCATGTATATCAAACAACAGGTTCCGGTGCCAAATGCTGAATGCATTGTGATATGTCGTGGCAGGCATTAGATAAGATTCGGTTTGAAGGCCTAACAGACAAAAGCAAGCTGGAGAGTCAGCCCGAGCTCTTCATTCACATTGTTCCAGATAAAACCAACAACACAATTGCCATTATTGACTCTGGAATCGGGATGACAAAGGCTGGTATGGCCTTACAAACTTCTCTGTAATGTCATTGAAAGTTGTGGTTTTAATTGCTGCCTACTTTGATGACTCTTTTCAGTGGATGCTGGTCTTGCAATCAGTGATACCTTTGCTATGTGTCAGTGCTGAGTTTTGGTGTCAAGTCTCTTATGCCTGTGCTCAATATATCATGATGTCTTCCTGTGGTTCAGATTTGGTGAACAATCTTGGAACAATTGCAAGGTCAGGAACCAAGTCGTTCATGGAGGCGCTCTCTGCTGGTGCAGATATTAGCATGATTGGACAGTTTGGAGTGGGATTCTACTCTGCCTACTTGGTTGCTGACAAAGTTGTTGTGACAACTAAGCATAATGATGATGAGCAGTATGTATGGGAGTCTCAGGCTGGAGGCTCCTTCACTGTCCGAAGAGATAATGGTATGAACTATGAATATTCACATCTCTGTTGCATGAAGCATGCAGTGCCCCTACAAGCAAGGTTGTAACCAAATGCCACTTTTTTCAGTCTGTTTTCTTTGGTCAAGGGAACACTGTGATGGCAGTGCTGGAATGTGTGTTATTTCCCTCCTTGATATATTTTTCTTATACACTTTGTTAGATCTGTTGTTCTGTAGGGGTTTGAGAAATAGTAGTGATACTCATCTGTAAGAGATGGGGTTGAGGTAAAAGGTAATAGAGTTCAGTAGGTTGGGTTGTTCTCTGTAACTGACAGTATAATGCAGCTTGCTCCATAAGGCCTGTGAAGGTGTGGGTAATTGAAGTGTATACATTCCTGCAGGCGAGGACTTGGGCCGAGGCACAAAGATTCTCTTGCACCTCAAAGAAGACCAGCTGGAGTATCTGGAGGAAAGGAAGCTGAAGGATTTAGTGAAAAAACACTCAGAGTTCATCAGCTACCCTATTTCTCTATGGACTGAGAAGACAACTGAGAAAGAGGTGTCAGATGATGAGGATGAGGATAAAGAGGAGAAGGATGAAGAGGAAGGCAAAATTGAGGAGATCGAGGATGAAGAAAAGGACAAAGCAAAGAAGAAAAAGAAGGTGCTTATATGGTTAAGTGGTTTCTGGTTATGAGAAAGAAGTCTATGGAAATAATTGCATGAAAAAATTGACAAAGGTAATGGAAATATCTCAAGTTCCATGAAGACTTTTGTGTCCATACTCTTTGTGACATGTTGCTGTTGACATGTGCAGGTGAAGGAGGTTTCACATGAGTGGGCGCTAATAAACAAGCAGAAGCCTATCTGGATGCGACAACCAGACCAGATCACCAAGGAGGAGTATGCTGCATTCTACAAAAGCTTGACTAATGACTGGGAGGAGCATTTGGCTGTAAAACATTTCTCAGTTGAGGGTCAGGTAATGTAACAGTGAGTTGTCTTCATCAGTCATCCACTTCTGGTAATATGTCACTCTCTTGGATACATGACATTAAGTGTTCTCACCGGTTGGCCATGGGGTTTGCAGCTGGAGTTCAAGTCAATACTGTTTGTGCCTAAGAGGGCTCCCTTTGACATGTTTGATGGGCGCAAGAAGCAAAACAATATTAAGCTGTATGTGCGTCGCGTATTTATAATGGACAACTGTGAGGAGATTATCCCTGAGTATTTGGGTTTTGTGAAGGGCATTGTGGATTCTGAGGATCTTCCCTTGAACATCTCACGAGAAATGCTTCAGCAGAATAAGATTCTGAAGGTTTATTTCACTATAACATTGGTGTTCTATTTGTGTGTACAATGCATTGAACAGTCTTAGGAGTTGTATAGATTGTCCTACAATGTCCAAGCAGTGTGGTTGTGTATGTCAAATTACTTGAGCAGGGCTCTGGCATCTGCACCATTGTACCTTAACTGTGGAGCCTTGTATACCCCATCTTGGCAGGGGAGGATACACATAGATTTTTGACAGTGACTCTCCATTGCAGGTTATCCGAAAGAATATTGTGAAGAAGTGTCTAGAGTTGTTCAATGAGATTGCAGAGAACAAGGAAGATTATGGAAAATTCTATGAGGCCTTTGGGAAGAACTTAAAACTTGGCATCCATGAGGATTCCCAGAATCGTGCCAAACTTGCTGGTACTTTCTTCCACTTGGTTCTGTAGTTTTGCTTATTCATTCAATTGTCAACTGTTTAGGATGAAGGTAAGTGGTTGTGATTGTTTGGTGTGTTGATGGTGGGCAGTTGCTTGTTTCTTTTCAAAACTCACGAGGGTTCATCGTTTGTTATTTTCAGATTTGCTGAGGTATCAATCAACCAAGTCAGGAGAAGAGATGACTTCCCTGAAGGACTATGTGACCCGCATGAAAGATGGACAGAAAGACATTTACTACATCACTGGAGAATCTCGGAAGGCAGTTGAGAACTCTCCATTCTTGGAGAAGCTGAAGAAGCGGGGTCTTGAAGTTCTCTTCATGGTTGATCCCATTGATGAGTATGCAGGTAGGGATAGCTGCAAGAGGTATTGGGTCTCTTATGTTTCCTTTCTTTCATGATTTGAATCCTATGTTTTGGGGACTAGACTTCAGAGCAGCATGCGTATTCACACTTGAAGGAAATTTTTTGGGGAACCTTCTGGGGCTTCTGCAGAGACTGCAAGGTCTTTGTGGGAAGTTTGGTACAGTTGTATGTGTTCTGCCACAATCTTACATATGGAGACAATCTTAAGCTCATCTGTGCTGGTGCAGTCCAACAATTGAAGGAGTATGATGGCAAAAAGTTAGTATCTGCAACAAAAGAGGGTTTGAAATTGGATGAGACAGAGGAGGAGAAAAAGAAGAAAGAGGAGACAAAAGCTCAGTTTGAGCCTCTTTGCAAAGTTATCAAGGTGCGTAGAGACTGTATGTCCATGACAGTGTTTGCTGACAAATGCATGTTCATATTCTGGAATTGTATGGTTTGTGGATGTTTTCAGAAAGTTAATGCTGACTTTTATGAACAGGAAATTCTTGGGGACAAAGTGGAGAAGGTCCAAGTCTCTGACCGTATTGTGGATTCACCCTGTGTCTTGGTGACGGGCGAGTAAGTCTCAGTCCCTGGTCTCTGTTTGATTAAGGCCTCTTCTTTGCTAGAATTCTTGTTAACTGAAGAAGCTGTCAAATGGATTTAAGGATTTGTATGTGTAGTATTTAAACTTCTGGATTAATGTAATGTAGATATGGTTGGAGTGCAAACATGGAGCGAATCATGAAGGCACAAGCACTCCGAGATACTAGTATGGGCAGCTACATGAGCAGCAAGAAGACTCTTGAGATCAATCCAGAGAACTCTGTCATGATTGAGTTGTGCAAACGTGTAGATGTTGACAAGTCTGACAAAACGGTCAAGGATCTTGTCTTGTTACTGTTCGAAACAGGTATGTACTGAGCAAATTGTGGCTGCTAAATCTTTTACATCTAGTTGTTTCATCCATTTTCCTTAGGAGCCTGCTCCATTGCAGCAGGCAAATGTGCTAGTTTAAGTGGAGAAATGTGTTGTTATTCTGGTGTTTGGATACTCTCCTTTGCTACATGATCTGATAAATTCTTTTTACTTCTATATTGCAGCAATGTTGACATCTGGATTTAGCCTTGATGATCCCAACACCTTTGGCACTCGAATTCACCGCATGATTAAGCTGGGTCTCAGTATTGATGAAGATCCAACTGCTGCTGACGAAGAAGCTGATATGCCCACACTAGAAGATGATGTAGATGAAGGTAGCCGCATGGAGGAGGTGGATTAATTTTGGCAGGCAGAAACGATGGTGGCAGATGTAATCAAGTCTTTGTTCCTTGACCGAGTGTGTCAATTTACCAGTGGGTTTTTGACCTCCAGAAAGGAGGACTAAAAAGGCAGTGCTGTAGTTGCAATCTGGATATATGTCTAAAATGAGGTAAAAAAGCTTTTTCCATCAACAATATGGTAGGGACCAGTAAATGATGTAATCTCTCCTTTAATGCAAATATGTTTGTCTAAATATCTCCTTTAATACAAATATATGTGAGAGCAATCTATGTAGCCTACTTCATTGCTATGTGGTGTTTCCTCATTGCCAGTGGAACACTATTGGAGAGATTTACCCTAAACTGGTGCAATTTTTGAGGTTTCTTGTTTCACAACAGTGTCCAGGGACCCATGTACATCCAGTGATCTTGTGTATGTTCTGAACCCTACTCAAAATGGGAACTCAGAATACCTCCAGAAGAAGTGCCGATTCCCATTGATTCAAACAGTGGGCTATTTATCATGTGAACCAATTGATACACCGGGGCTTCAAAACTGTGCATTTCAAAGAAATTCACTAGTAATTGTGTGATGATAATATTGTTCTTTTTACAGCATGAGATTCCAAGAAATCAGAAATTTTATGCAATTGAGGATGTTTGTATGAAATACACTATGAGTTGACAAGGTCCTGTTGTTTGATTGTTTGATGCTCACAAATGTTGACAACAGAAGAAGAAGAAGAAAACCCAAGACCTGAGTGCATCCCAAATAAAGTGACTGATTTACAAACGCAAACAAATCCATTCCTCTAGGAAAAGCCCCCAAAAAATCAAAAGCACAGAGATATGGGCCGTCATCTCCTCCTCCTTTCTTGATTCATCTTTTTGGTACCTTTGTTGCAGGAGTTGTTGCTCTACTGTTGTTAGCTTACTACTCCCTGTGCATCATCCATGCATGCATTCATGCAATGCAAGCAAGAAAGCAAGCAAACAAGAGGGTCCCCTACACCCTCAATTCTGGTTTGCACAATCAGCTGACTGATGATGATCTGAAGAATTTGCTTCTGTGGAAAGGATGGATCTCTGTAACAAAAAAATCACGGGATTCTTGGATCTCTGTTTTTGCTTTTATGATGGCTACCTAGTCAACACTGCCATTTGCTGGTAGGAACACAGTTGAGGTAATGGCACCAGGAGCAGTTCTTGCTGGCATTGATTCCTGTGAAGAGAGTGGCACAAGCTGCTGCATACAAACCAACTAGCAGAATCACAGATGCAACCATGCAAACAATCTGGTACACTTTGTACTTTCTGTTGATGATCATGGCCACAACGTCTGCATGATCAACAACAGTTCCAGCTCCTCCTCCTCCACCTCCTAAGTATGGCAGCAGCTGATGATGATGATGATCTGAGCCAGCCTTGTCGTTATTCTTCTCCTTCTTCTTGTACCCCTTCTGCACGCGCACGAGAACCGCAAACCCCAACAGGAATCCA
>Ga0209611_10002311_pt1 | contig 33419 bp, 32 predicted proteins | sample S1TSphgellanicum_3_FD_187693 | JGI IMG/M metagenome (GOLD analysis project Ga0209611, IMG submission 187693) | Host-associated microbial communities from peat moss isolated from Minnesota, USA - S1T2_Fc - Sphagnum magellanicum MG (SPAdes) (version 2) | ecosystem: Host-associated > Plants > Peat...
CAGAAACAATTTCAAGTGGTGTCCCAAATCGAATAAAAACTTGTTCATACAGAAATCGTGCTACTTCATGTTTTACTAAGGACTTCAAGGCACGTACTTTTGCAAACTTTGTGAGGTAGTCTATGGCAACCACAATGAATCAATGCCCTCTCTTAGTCGTTGGTAATGGGCCCATCAAATCAATTCCCCATTTTTCAAAAGGTCCTAATGGTGGTATGGTATGTAAAAGGCCATTCACAGTAGACCTTTGTGCATAGGCTTGACATACATCACAACTCCTACAATAATCATGGGCATCTTTGAAGAGGGTGGGTCAATAGTAACTTGCTTGCAAAATCTTTTCTGTAATGATTCGTCCCACAAAATGGCTTGCACAAAACCCATCATGAAACTCATACAAAAGACGTGAGGTGTCATGTTTTCCAATGGTTCGTCGTAAAACACCATCCCCTCTTTGAAAGTAAAGTTGATTGCCTACCATTAAGTCATTTCAACTCTTGTGCGCAATTCTTGTTCGTATTGCCTTTGTGGCTCCAACTGGAAACCTCATGCCATCTAAGTATTGAATGATTTCCCGATATTTTTCATGTGCTTCTTCTGCATTAATGGCCATGATTACCGCATTTGAAAGGTCATCATCCTCTGAAACATCACCCACTCCTTCGTATGCTTTTATAAGGCCATCAACATTGCCATGCCGCCTTCTTGGACAATGGACAATGTCAATGTCAAATTCCTCCATCAAGAGTAGCCATCGAACAAGTCGACCACTTGGATTGGGCTTATTGACCAAATAGGTTAAGGCCTTGTGATCTATCATAATTTTGGCCTTGTACCCCAACAAGTAATGGTGAAACTTTTTAAGAGAGAAAATAATTGCAAGACCTTCCTATTCGGTCATAGTATAATTCTTCTATGTTGAAGTTAATAGTCTGCTAGCAAAATGAATGGGATGGTCGTGCCCATTTTTGTCCAATTATGATAGTGTGCTCCCCACCGCAATGTAGTGACATACGAAATATGCGTATTTTTCGAAGGTGTTCAAAAAAAAGTATTTTCAAGTATTTTAAAATAGGCTGAGCAAGCTGAGCTGAAGTTGTGCCCAAATCTGTGACCATTTTGGGCAGACATCAGCTCAGTAACATACGATGAGCAAAATGTTGAGCAAGCTGAGCTGAAGTTGTGCCCAAATCTGTGACCATTTTGAGCAGACATCAGCTTAGTAACATACGATGAGCAAAACGCTGAGCAAGTTGAGTTTAAGTTGTGCCCAAACCCTTCTTAACCAGCTTGAACATAGGCATACCTTGAATAAAACTGCACACTAGTTTTAAGGTCTGGTCCTTGTCAAGCTTGCAATTGGTTTCAAAGATGATCGAAAACATTTGACACAATTTTACACCTACTTCCGAAACAGTGAACAAAGACAACGATGATCACGTAAGCTCACCTTTTACAAAAGTGCATCGTGTCCCCTTCTTATTCCCGCTCTAATCGTCGTTTGGCTCTTCTTCTTCCATCCAATTAACCATCTTTTCCTCAAACTCAATGTTGTTCACTTTATGTGCTAGGCGCAGGTCTAAGAAGACATGCACTAGATCCTGAGCTCTTTGCGGGGTCAACCTGTTTCGCTTTTTCGAATGGATGAAATCGTAAGTGCTCCAGTTGCGTTCGCACGCTGAGGTTGCAGAACATTGGCTAAGGACCGTCACGCCTATTGTCTGAAGCTCTGGAACTTGCTGACCCCACTGCTGCCAAAATTTCCACCCGGGCATCGCTCTCATGGCCACTTGAATGCCGGGTCTGCCAAATAAACCTTCCTGGTTTCTAAACTGCGCCAATTGTTGCAGGGCTTTTGCTTGATCGTCTGCATTTGGGACGAGCTTCTCTAGGATGTTCAAAAACCCTTGCATCACTTCCGCATTCTGGTCCTGTCCATATTCTACTGACTGGAACTCCGGCTCCAGATCAAACCCAGCCGAGTGCATATCTGAATGTAAGTATTCCCAGCGCTTGTGCCAAAGCCAGTTGATCTGCTCATACTTGATAGCATAAAGCTTCACCCCCGGATGCTGCTCGCTCATTCCCTCCTTGAGCGCCCCCAGCTCCTCGCCAATCAAGAACATGGCATAGTAAACCTTTCCCACAACTTGAACACCCTTGTCACACTGGTGCAAAAGGCAGACTATCGATTCTGAAACAACCAACAACTCCTTCACACCCTTCCAGAACGCAGCGGAAGTCAGGATGTTGTGCACTTCCTCTCCCTCCATCTCATGCGACGACTTCTGGTTCCACTCCCCCCAAGCGTCGCTGACCACAAGCTGCTACAGTGATGCCTTCACCTCATGCATGCGCTGTAGCATGATGAAGTTGGTGGCAAATCTGGTCTCCCCTGGTTTCAAGAGCTCTAGCTTGGATAGGCTCCTAAAGAAAGCTAGACTCTTATGATGGTTTGTGATGAACTTCAGCGCTGTTCTTGCCTTGGCTATGACGGAGGAGACCCAATCCAGCTTGCCCATGTCCTCGAGCAACAGATCTAGGTAGTGCGGGGTGCAAGGAATAAATGTGATATGGGGAAAGCGGGCTTCTAGCTTGCGACCTGCAGCCTTGCAAACTGCTACACTGTCCATGCACACCTGGACCACAATCTCTACCCCCACATCCTCGATTGCCTTACCAACAACCTACGCAATGAAGTCTGCATCCTTGGTATCCCCACTTGTGTCTACACTCTCAAGAAACTTTTCGTCCTTGGGTGTGACCATCAGAAGACTGAGAAGAGGCCTATTCCGAGTGTCTGACCACCCATCGCTGGTTATGGTTGCCTTGCTACTCCGCGCTGACGCCATAAATGACTTGAGTTCTGCTACCACCGATACCTTTTCCTTATCTAGCAGGGTGGTACGAAGAGATACAAGACTTGGCAACTTGTAGTTCTCGCCAAAATCAGCGGTAGTTTCAACGGTTGCCTTGAAATGAGGGTCATTGATCAGGTGGAAAGAAAGACCATTGCCATAAAAGGCACGACCCCACAGAACATATACTTTAGACTTATCTTGCTTTCCAAAGGTAGCTTTGAGAGTGCTCTGCTTTTTGGTGGGGCCTTGCGGGAGAACAGTTGTAGCCTCATCCAGATCTTGCACCTTCCATTTTTGCGTTTCCTGTTGTCTTTTCGTCTGATCAATATCCTGAAGCTGCTTTTTGAGGGCTTGGGGGCATTTGGTGCACTTCTTGACTCCACAAGCCACCTGACCCAAGAAATGGCTTCAGATTCTTGTGGCACCCCCACAAAACATGAGCTCACAGTGCCCACACTTGACTTGAAAGTTCCCCCCTGCTTTCTCAGGTTCCTGGAGGATGGTGACCTCGGTCCACTCGGGTCCTTTCTCCTTCCCCATTCCAAAGGTCGCCCTGCTCGATTGTAGCATGAAAGAAAGTTGAAGTTATTACTTAGTATCAGATCCAGACTTCCAAGTTGCAACAGTCTGATTCCGAATGCTGTCAGTGTCATGGCTGAGCCATCCGAGTCATGGCCAATCAAAAGATTTATCCGCGAAACCTTTTGATCCTAGTCCGTCCATATTTGGTGGGGTTCCGAAATGAGCACCGTGAATATCAAGCGTCAATAGGTGATCTTGTTGCTACAGAAATCGTCGATTTTGACGGCGAAAATGTAATTATGTTGTTAACTACTGTAGAGTCTAGCAGATTGCAATTTTTGCCGCCCGGTAATGGTTCTTTGCATAACCTTTACCACTCTGCGTATTTTGGGCCATATTTTTTAAAAAGCCCCAAAAAATGTATAATACACGTATGTTTGAATCGAATTGAGCGTATGTCACTACTATGCCCCACCACTTCTCCAAATGCATCACAATATATTAAAAATGGTTTGTTCAAATCTAGAGTCTGAAAGATTGGCACAACTTGAAGAACTAACTTCAGTTGTTCGAATGCTCGTCTTGACACCTCATCCTCCATTGGTGTCAGTGCATTTTCACATAAGAATTGTGTTAAAGGATGTGTTTTTGCTGCAAACATGTGTATGAACCTGCGATAATATCCCACCATCCTTAAAAAACCTCGAAGGGGTTTTTTCGTGGTGGGAAAGGGAAGCTTTGAAATCCTATCAAGCTTCTCGAGATTTGTGGCTATGCCATCCTTTTACACAATGTGTCCAACCATCTTCCCTTCTAAAAAAACCAATTATGGTCTTCTAAGGTTCAAAGTCACTCCCAAACTATCCAAGCATTGAAAGACTAATTCAAGTTTGGCAAGGTGAAAAGCTTTATCATTATACACTCCAAAGTCATCAATGAAAACCCATAGCAAAAGGCCCAAGAATGGATCAAAGACCTTGTTCATTAAACGTTGAAATGTCTCTGGAGCATTGCACAAACCAAAGGGCATTACTATGTAAGAAAATGTCCCCCAAGGTGTGGTGAATGTGGTTTTTAATTGATCTTCTGGAGCAATTTTCACCTAGTGCTAGCCCATGTACCCATCTCCAAATGTGTACATCTTGTGCCCTGCTACTTCTTCCAAAAAAATTTCACAAAATGACAAAGGGTGTCGGTCTTTCTTAGTTACTTTGTTTAAAACTTTGTAGTTGACACATACCCTTAGCTTGCCATTCTTCTTTAATGCTAATACCACAGGAGAAACCCACTCAGTTATCTCCACAGGTTTGATGAACCTTGCCTCCAACAACTTGTCAAGCTCTTCCTTCACCATTGTCGTGTATCTTGGGTTCCACCTCCCTTGCTTGGCCCTGATCGGTTTGGCATTTAGTAACAGTTCAATTTTGTGTTGCTCCATGGTGACCTCCCTAAGGTCTTTGTAGCTGAAAGTAAAAAGATGGATATACTTACGTAATAAATCCTCATATTGCTTTCTTTCCTCCGGGTGAAGGTCTGGTCCTAGTTGAATCTTGCTCAGCCGTTCCATGACTTCTCCTTCTATTAACACGCATGGAGTCAATTGGTTATCATCCCCTCAAACCCTTTGATCCGACAAAGCTCCAACCTTGGGGATTATCTCCAAAGTATATAACCCTACTTCCTTTTCACTATAATCATCCATGTAAATCCCTTTAGAGCTAGAGCTTTGGTCTGTTTCTGATTCATCTTCATATTCACTTGTCCCTCTAGAGCTTTTTACAAAACTCGCAAATGGAACTTTCTATCGGTTAAGATGAACTCCGATGGTCATGTATCCTTCGCCCCAATAGTTCCTTGCATGCGATTTTGTTAACCAAGGCCTACCTAATATCATTGGATAAGCCCCATCTTCCTCTAATACCACATGGAAATCCACAATGGTAGAAACCCCCATTACAACGATCACAACAATGCAAGTTTGGACATTCTCTTAAATAATGTCCCATCTCCTGACACTTGTAACATTGAATTGTTGACAGGTCCCTCTCCACGTTTCTGCTCTTACTAGTCCTTGGTTATAGTAGATGGAGGCTTAGCTGGTTCATTTGATTGATCATTTGTTCCATAGCCGACTCCATGCGGGAGCTCACTTCCGAATGCTTTCGCAATTCTTGTTTAGTCGAAAACTGAACTATTTTCACCATGGATTGCACAATTGATCGTGGAACTTCCTCCATGCTCACCTCCTTCTTTTTGGCCACCTCCGTTGCTTCATCGAATGTCGCCGCTTGTTCGTATCTCACTTGTTGTTATAATTCTGACAATAAACCAATGGTGAAATGTTCTAGTACCAATGCATTGATTTCCGCAAAAATTGGATAAGTTCCTTCATGACCTTGTGCCCTAAGACAACCTTGGAGTTTATTTTGCAATGTCATTGTCCTCTCCTTATACTCTCTTACTAACTCTAAAGCCCCCTGTTTTAGTTGATTCAGTTCAAGTATTAAGTTTTGGTAGACATTTTTCATAGAAAACTCCTTCATTAGGGCCTTAATTATGTCAATCCATGATCCCTTCAATTTTTCCATCTGTCATTTAAACCAAAGTGATGCCGTACCCTTTAAGAATTCAGGAAGAAAATTAAGCCATTCCGTGGCTGTTCTAAACCCCATACTAATACAAACCCTTTTGTATTCCCTTAAAAACACTTCAGGGTCTTCACCCTTACTTCCCCTAAAAACTAGAATAACCATATTGATTCTTATTTTGTCTCTTAAAAAAAACACACCAAACTAATTAATTTTTTTAACCAACTATCACTTAGCTTTTACAACCTTTCTTCATGAATAAGGAAATTCCCAATGGCCCGATTTGCACTCATAATAAAATTCTCCCTATCTTCTCGGTGTAAATCTTTAAAAGGACCAAACATTTCCAATCCTATAATTATCTTATTTAAATGCCTGGATTGAAAGACAACATTTACAAGATCATGACCATCACGAATATCAATGACGCCTCTGCTCCACATGACATGTAAGTTATTGGTTCTGGCATAATCTGAAGTCGCATCCTTCTTCCTAAGCTAGATGACTAAATGTTGTTCTTGTGTGATTGTCCTTTGGCATTGCCTTGCAAGTTCTGAGTCAGGTTGAGGTCCAGATTCCTCTCGTCGTCTACATAATTATGATACTACCACACTTGGTTCACCTACAGTCCCAGGCTTTTCCAAAGGTCTTTCAACAAGTGATTTTGGTCGAACAACTCTTAATGTCAATGATGGAGTCTGTTGCCTATCTTGGGGAAACTGTGTACCAGGGGAATCAGAAGCCTCTCCTAACGTTGACATTAATGTTTTCATAGAACACTAATCTTAGAAATAAAACATATATTATTTTTATTTCTTTCAACAACCTACAACTCTTTTTATATGAAAAATCTAAAGGTTTCAACAAGGTCTAACGAACATGAGCTTACTCATGAACATTCACTATCCTTTATAAACTTCTATTTACATTTTCTCATATGGCTTAACACGTGCCATCTTCTTTTCTTTTTTTGCTTACAACTTTTTTTTGTGAATCTTCTTAGATTCCCACAAATCCAACTCTAGTTCATGCCTAGGATTATAAGTAATATCCAAAAGCAAGCTTGGGGTCAGACAAAATGACTCATGTTTATGGTCTTCATGATGCTGCTTTACACGCCCAATGATGCACCAAACTCGGCTTAGCTTGCCTCTTGTGATCTCCATTGCCACAAGTTGAATCTCCTCCACCCATGTTGTCAAATGTGTCCATGATTCAGGGATAAACAAGTCACCTTGCATCTTTCGTTTTAAAAAAATAAAAAATAAAAATAATTTGTTCTTTTATTTCATTTTCCTCTTTTCTCCTACCAAATTTTCAACGATAGAATCAAGTTCCACAACACAAAGAACATAGACTTGGGTCTTGGTTACAGAACCAAAAAGATGTACAACACGAACTGGTTTAGGACCGAAACTATGTAAGTTTATTACATAGCTATGAAAATCTATGTTCTTGATCGTAGAAATATCCTCTCAACCTTCTATTGTCTATGCATAACAATATGTCTCCCCATTCTTCTATCATGGACCAAACATAAACACCAACCCCTTTCAAAACTAAAACTTTTCAAAACCAAAACTTCAATTCTAGTAAACTTTGCATTCATACAATAATTTTGTAAAAGTGAAGGTGTCCCTCAAGGTCACTAACACCCACTTATATACCAACCAAAAGAAAACTAGTCAAGAAACTTCCTAAAGTTTATACACCACATGGTTCCCCATGTGATTTCACATAAAATAATCAAAAGGAAACAAAATCACATGGTCCCCCATGTAATTTCACATAAAATAATCACAAGGAAACATAATCACATGGTCCCCCATGTGATTTCACAATTAATCACAAAGAAACATAATCACATGGTCCCCCATGTGATTCCACAATTAATCACAAGGAAACAAAATCACATGGTCCCCCATGTGATCCACATAAAATAATTTGTGAAAATCAATGCACCATGACCAAATTATGGAATCCTACCATTTAACTTACCCCTGAGTAATTGTGTAATTACATCAAGTTACACATCAAGTTACAATAGTAGTTGTAACAGGGTCCTTTTAGACCAAGTTCTTTTAGACAAGTAGTTTTTTATGTTTTTTTTTAATTTCATGCATTTTGTAAGCATTTGTTCACACAGGCAACTTTTCAAAACAAGTAAAGGCATTGATTTGAACAATCTCATTGATCAAATTCCTTTTTTTGGCACCTTGACACAAACCTCTAAGGCTATTATAACATTTAACTATCACTTTACTCAAGTTAACTTCTCTAAACAATTAAAGGCTTCCATTCAAACAATCACATTGGCCGTATAGGCTTTTTTTCATCCATAGGTACAAGCCTAGGGGCAAGGGCAGGGGACTTGGGAGGCACCCCATGTAATTAATTGAAAGATGAATAGGTAGGATGTTCATAACCTACCTAGCAATTTTTTAATTTCATGAAAAAATGTTTTAAAACCTATCAGCTTGGTTGAGTATTGATTTTTCAAAAATTAATCACCTTCTAGATGCTCGCAATGTTCATATAGGTAGGTCATCAATCTTTAAACCCTAAACTTATTTGTCCATGTGTTGTACAAGGCTACTTTTTTTCCAATAAGTAGCTCTTGTGTGAACATTTTTCCATGTTGTGTGATGAGCTTTTGAATTCTGAACTATGAACTCCCCTGAATGTGGATTACAGCTTTTAATAAAATGACATTTTATTTGAAGGTCCTCACATTCAAGTGAAATCCTTACAAATTTCTTTGTTTGAATTCATGTTTTTACCCATCTCCATTTCAATGTTTTGATTCCTCAATGAATTTTTTTAGCAATCGTCACAGTTTCAAAATATTGTTGACTTTGATTTGTTTTTCTTGGTACATTGCTTTTTTTTGGTTTTTTTTTTTTTTGCACATTAAGGTATTTTGGGGGGGTGGTGTATATGGATAAGTGATCATATTTGAATAGCCAAACTTATGTGACTTTGGAATGAAACTCCATGCTTTGAAATAGAACCTTGTATTTATGGAGCCTTCATAGATTTGGGTTTTTCTTTTTTATGATGGGCCAATCAAACTAGCTCATTGCAAAAGGAAAAGATTGAACTGGGTATTGAGTTTTGGGTGACAACAATGTTTAGTTGTATTTTTTTTTAAGTTACATAAATATCAAATTCATTGGCATTCAAATTTTGTAAAGCAAAGGAAGAAAATATGTAGTGAATTTGGAAGGCATTGTATATCTATCAATTTACCTCCAAGCAAATGGGAGACATATTATGCCTGTTCATCAATGGTGGGAGCCTGGTTCTTAATATCTTACTATGGAATAGCAAAAAGGTCATGCTTGTAGCAAGCCTTGGCCCATGATTTTCGTCCAATCAAAGTGGAATGAACATCTCATCTAAGTGTTTGGAATCCCAAAAACCCTTGGAGCATACATAACAATATGTTAAGTCATTCCAAATGTGTTATTACATAAGAGTTTTTTAGTCACCTCAACAGATCCATGGTCTAACAATGCATGCAATACTTACCCTTGGTCTAAAAGTCCACAAATATTGGCCCTAGGTTCTAAAATTCATGCGTATTTGGCCTTAGGTCTAAAAGTCTATGCATATTTGGCCTTGGGTTGTTCACAATTTTGTATATCATATTTATGTATTTTTGGAAATATATTTCATATGTCTTCATTCATATTGGGGGTTTTCATCTAACTATAAACCTTTGGCCTAATTCGGTAATGTGTTGAAAATGGCATGTGTTCAAGGAGCCTACTACACAAACTTAAAATGTCATGATTTAAAAATGGAAATCATGTAACATTAGTTCATTCATAATTTGTACGTTTCATGCATGAATATCATGCATTGAAAACACATTTGACATAGATTTATTGCAAGATGTGAAACTTGTATGACATTCGTTCATTCATAAGTTTGTATTTTGTCCATCGACACATTTATTCGTGTGTCAAACATGTTTTCAATGCATGGTATTCGTGTGAAAAATGTACAAACCTATGAATGAACGACATTCACATGATTTTCATTATTAATTTGTTGCTAACTAAATTTGTGATGTAGGCCTATGTCCAAGAAGTCCATACTTACAATTATAATAAGGCTATGGTTTTGATTGAACCTTGAATAACCCATTTTAATGTCGAAGAACCCCGAGCCCATACCCAACAAGCTTGGGCCACCTTGATGCATATGTTTAGAAAGTTCTGGCCCAAGTGTAGAGTGCTAAAATTGACATACCCTCTTACCAAAGAAGTAATGAGCCTCTTGAGTTCAAGAGATTCATGGTCACCCATCCTCCTATTCAAAAGCCTGGGGATAATGTCTAGGCCTATGTTCAAAAAGCCTAGGCCCATGTTCAAGAAGCTTGAAACCTCACCAAAAGACTTAGACAAACCCCTCTTCAATCCAAGAAGCCCCAAATTGCCTAGACCTTATGTTCTAAAAGCCTACGAATTCATCAAAAAACCTTAAACAAGTCCATTCCCCATCAAAAAAGCCCATGCCTAAGAAGGAGAAATCACTTTGACCGTATGTCCACAAAGATTAGGACCTCACTAGAAGGACCTATTAAGCCCATAGTCAGTCTAAGAAACCCATGCCCAAAAGGCATGAAATACCTTGACCTTATGTCCAAGAAACCTATGACCTCACTGAAAATATCAAAATTGTATGAAATACAAAAAGAACCATACGAGTCTTATTTGTCCTAGAGTAATTCATGTGTCCTAAGGTTAAACCCCAAGACAAATAAATTATTTTGTCCTATCAAAAGGTTAGGACCTACTCCTTGGGACACTAGCCTCCACACCTTAGGATGTGGTGTCTTAGGAAAAAATGTCTTTAAAAGCCTAAAACCATAAAATTTGAAGGCCTAAGATAAAACGATTGCAAGGCCTAGGCCTTGATGTTTTTCCAATCCTAAGATGGTAAGGCCTAGGATATGAAGAACATATTGGACCTATAACTTGCAAGTTAAGGGAAATTGTTAAAGCTAAAAAGTTTTTTAAACTAATTTTGTGCAGTTGTAATTTTGGAACTGAAAATGTTATATTACCAATTTTACAATAAAACTAATTTAAATTGTACAAAATTGAAAATTGGTATTAAACCAATTTTCAGAGATGTTTATTTATAGAATTGGAAAATTAATTGTCACTTCTAACTCTAGTTCCAAATTCTAGATGTAAGATAAGATTCTGCAATTATGAATTCAGGAAGATTTTTAGGGATTTTCATTTTTTTAAGAACCCCACCATTTTTGAAGGCCTTGAAGTCTTCTCATGGGGAAGTTTGAAAGGTCGTTTGTGTCTTTTGTTTTGGAAGTGACTTTAAAATAATTTTTTGCATTCTAAAATTCTTGTAATGAAAAAAAAAAAAAAAATTTGCTCAAAGAGTATTTATTATGTGCTGTTGAAATTGTCTTTCCTACTTTGACTACTAGCTTTGGAAATGCTATAAAGTTGTTCACTGCAATTTACTTGTTTTTTAAGAGAAAGTGGTGGGCTATTTACCTAATTATTTTTCTCATGTTTTGAAATGACTATTTGTCACTCACAAAAAGAGACTTGAGGTGTTCAAGTCTATACTAATTTTCAATCAAGTACACAAAAACACCTAGGAATTCACCAGGTGGGCCTAACATTTGGCAACCATTCTACAAATATAGAACCAAAATTTCTACTCCAATAACTTTTTTGTTGAAAGATTCAATAGATACTATTTGTTTTCCCTAGAAAATTGGGTATTATTATTTTTGAATTTTTTTTGCAATTTGTTTTGATTGGTTCAAAACTAAAAATATATAAAAAATCTTTATTATACATGTTGATCACTTTTGTTTATGGAATATAACAATTGTATTGACAAGGAATATGAATAAGCAAATGAACAAGGTGTTGCATTGAGAAGGTGGGGATATACCTTTAGCTAGTCAAGGAGGACAGTTTCACACAATGGATCAAAAAGGCCTTGCTACTCTTCATATTGTAGAACAGCAAAAAGTTGGAATCAACATTGAAAAAGGAAAACTAGAAATACGAATTGACACCAAAATTCATTCGGTGGAACGATTATTAGTCGTTACTATGGACACAAAACCTTTACAAAACCATGTTTAAACTTAAGACCCCTTATCAAAAATGATGTTTTTCAATACCAAGAAACTATTGTACCCAATACCCCAGCCTAGGAGATTGAAAATTTTCAACTCTAGAAAACAATCGAGGATCTAGTAGAGTTTCCAAAGAAGGCTACTTCCGAAATCAACAACAATGATCACTTTTCGACAATGAATATTTGCAAGGAGCATGACTCATGTTAAATAATTTGAATAATGCCTACCTTTACTATTGATTCCACACCCAATGCCCAGATTGGCTCTTTTTGTAAAGGTCCGAGACATGTAGTTGGAAATTGCCCGTACAAACCTAACCCAATACCAATTTTTGTGACAAAACCAATTTTTGATACCACCCAATCTACCATCTCAAGTAGCTCCTAGATTCCAATAAATTATGTTCCAGTGATATTTGAACATATCTCTTCTTTCACAATCGCTTGTAATTACCTCATTACTCAAATGTTGAATGACCAGTACCCGGTAACGAATCCTATTGGAAATAATATTTCATCAGCATACCTTGGGAACTATGGACCATCCTATGCAAGCAACTACAATATCCCCAACCCATGGACAATGATTCATAATCCTTATTACCAAGGAAACCCTCCACTTATTTTTCCCAACACATCTAGACTTGTAGCATATTTTTTCCCAAATGTGATGTCTACTGGAGTTGCTACAACTAAAAAAATTAAGGGTGTGAAAGCGTCTACGATGGCTTCCCAAATAATTATTCCCACCAACATATTTTCTACCGAAAATCCAATGCCTTATTTCCAACTACCCACATGAAACCCACCATTGGGATTCGTTAATTCTAGTGGTGGGATACCTATGAAAGACAACGGTAGCCTTCCTCATGGGAATGGAGGACCACCAAGAGGGGAAGTGGACCTTTGGGAAGAGGTGGTGGACCCCCAAACAACAGCGGACCCATAAGAAGAGGTGGAGGAGGATTTCTGACTAGAGGCACAAGTGTGCCTTTCAATGCTCCTCAACCAAGTTCCCCTTGAAACCCATGGTACCTACCATGGTATCCACCATTGGCACCCACTACCCCTATGGTTCCTTCATGAAGGAAATCGTTATTGTACCCAATTTACTTTACTAGGACAAATCCGGCTATTCATGTTCGAGTGTTTTGGAAAGCCATTCAAGTTAATGGTGAAAAGCGGGATGTTGATATAGTGAACTTTTTTTGTTTCACCTTAAGGGATGCAATTTCGGATTGGGATGAAAACTTTATGTAGTTTCACCTAGGTTACACATTTATAAAGTTAGAAGCTACGTTCTATAAATGATATCACACCATTCAAATTATAGTTTTGAATTTGTAATCATGGTTCAAAGTAAAATTACATATTTTATTATAATGTAAGGATGCAAAAAAAAAATGAGTTTTTATCATGTTATATGTCATATTTGGGTAAGTTTGCAATATAATGAGCCACTGCAAGTGTAACCACTCCTAAATAACACACTTGTCAATTTTTAACTTCATTTAGGATTAAATGTTTTTCATATAATTGACATAGTGTGATGTAATATACATTCAAGAATAACATATAAAAATATGAATCAATTATATTAACATTTGAAGGTGAAAAAAGATTAATTAAACACTTGTAACCAGTCCTGAAGTCCTGAGTAAGTGACATAAAAATGATCAAAATTAATCTAGATTTGTTGGAAAAAAATTCATATTCATGTAGATTGAATAATTATTAGACTTTAAATGGTTTCGAATCATCATTAAAATTGATATATAAATAAATTATAAAATTCAAAATCTATAATTTTCTTTCCAATAACTCTTTGGATAAATATAAAGATAAACTGTAAAATCAAAGAAACTAAATTTTATTATAATAATATATTGTACGAATCAAATATGTGATTAAACCATAAATTTTATGCAATGGTTGCATGTCATTTCGATTTCCAATTTCAAGTCCTTGTCCTTTTGAAAGGAACAAAAAAATTGGGTGTGGCTCATTGTATCATGGACTTGCCCATTTGGCTTTAGATTTGATATTCAATTTGAAAAATTGTGTGAAAATGTAGTATAAACAAATAGAAAATTGCCACATGGAAAATGCAGTCCTTGGAAATGACTTCAACTTTAACATGATTGGCTCTTTATTTCATTGAAGTTTTAATCCTTAATGTTGTAAATAATAAGAAAAACCCAAGAAAAATCTTTGAATATTTAATCCGATTCAAATCCTAAGTTTCTTCATTTACTTCAAACAAAGGAAGGATTAACTTTGAATTTAGAATTTCATTACAAAATAAATAAATAAAAATATATATTTTTGAAAATCTTTGACCTTAATGTGATCATTAGTGAAAAAAATTCAAAACGATCTTTGAATCCTAAATTTTAAATGTGTTAAACGTTCATTAATTGAAACAAAGTAGGATGGAATGTTTAGATGGAATGTGTTCATTACATGAAAAAAAGTTTTTGAAAATTTCAATAACAAGATAACACAAAAAAATCCTTCCAATTTCCAACTTTAAATGTGTTCATTAATCAAAACAAAAAGGGAAGTAGTCTACATATCTAATGTGTTCACTATTAAGCAAATAATGAGAAATTTCTAGAATCATCAATTATAGTGTGTTCATTGAAATTATTTAATCATGAGTTGTTTGAAAGAAGGATTGCATGCCCAAACAATAAGAGGGCAAGAGGTCATGAATCACCAATAAATATTGTTGAAACAGGAAATCACCATTGTTTCCATGGGGCATAACCTTAAGAAGGAAAGGGTGTTGGTTTAGTAAAAACCTCCAGGCAAGAATGGAGGTGTCAAGGGGGCTTAGCTATCGAGGCATGCTAATGAAGAATGTGAGCTAACAATATGAGGTCAACACCCCCTAAAGAGATGGGGAGGGAAAGTTCATGACGAGCCAAGGCCCCTTAGGGATTCTCAAAATACTTTGGGTCAACAAAATGCTTTCAAACTTGAACTAAAGTGAGGTCAAATGATGAAAAGTGGAACATGAAATTCAAGGTAGGGGGAATGCATCGAAGAAGTTGTGTAGGTTGTTGTGCAAAACATTGCATTGGGATCCTATAGGCTACTTGAATATCATCTAGCTTGGGATGGTTAGGGTTTTCTTAAAAAACATTTGGGTGAAAGATGAAACGAATGAAAATCTTATTGGGATGCCCAAAACTTTGATCCCTTCCAAAGGGGTGTTAAATAAAAATGGGGTTTTTTAAATCAACAAGGAAATTGGATGGGGACCATGTGGGGTTGCATGGAAAGACCTAGGGTTAGAATTGGGAGGTTAAGACTTTAAATGCTTGAATGATTTCAGATGAAGGGCCTAGAATATGGGTGTCATCAACTATGGTGGGGAATATATAAAAAGGCAAAATGGGCTACTCGAAAATGGGTAATGAAAAACAATGACCCCCTTAAAGGATCACTTTGATGGGTGCCCACTGTTCATGGGACGATGATAACTTCACATTTTTTATTGTGGTGGGTGAAATATAAAAGCCTAGTGGGCCAGTTGTAGACGTATGAAGTATATGGTTGAATGCAATCTCAAATAAATTTTTCATAAACTTGAAATCCTACTTAAGCTAAAAATCTCTTCAAAATAAAAGAAGATCACCATTGGAAGGGAAATGGAATGCAATGAAAGCCAAAATGATGTCAAATGAAGAGGAGACAAGGGAGAAGGGGGCAAGTGTTCAAGTGACCCATGAATGGATCACCTTTGTGTCTAAAAGCTAATTGTTTTTCTTAGTTTATTTCTTCCAAGTTTAAGTACCTTTTTGACATGGCTCCCATGTGTTGCTCAATTCTTCTTGCATTGATGTTTGGCTCTTCTCATCATTGCTCATCAATTTGATATTGTTCCCACTTTATTTATTGAGGTTTAAAAGTGAGAGCTTGGACCCACCACTAAATTGTTTTTTTAGGTATGATTTTTAAACTATGATTTTTTTTGTAATTTTTAGTTTTTTTTTCTTTTGGATGTTATTGTTTATCTTTCCATTTAATTTAGTGAAAGATTTTTTCCATGTTTTAAGTTCAATTTTATTTTAATTAAACTTAGTAGCATTCTAATGTTAATAAATATGTTTGTTTTTTGTAAGACGAGTGAGGGCAACCCATGGCTACGCCACTCCAGCCACCCGTGGCACCTCGCCCAGCCCCCCGCAGTGGCTGCCCTGGCCTGTTTTTTCAAAGAACAGGAAGCAGGTGGCTCTTAAGGTCTGAAGTATTTAAAGGACCTGAACCAGTGGTTCTTTAAAAACTCAAAAGCACCACCCAACACTGAACCGAACCTGTGTTCGGTTGTCGGTTCTTCTTCAATATGTCCAAAATCGAGAACTACCAGTCGGAGTGCATCCTCGTTTCAGGACCCTAACGACGGGTTTTCTCTCTGAAGACCTTGTTTTAGGTCCCCAACGACGGGTTTTCTTTCTGAGAACCTCGTTTCAGGTCCGTCTCTAGGTTTGGACCGGGTACTGAGAATCTCGATTCAGGTCCTTTATCGAAGATTCTGGCCACCTCGGTTCAAGTCCTCGAAGGTTTTGAGGACCTCGCTCGTTTCAAGACCTCGTCTTGTTTTTGTTGCCACAGATAGATGGACAGACAGACACCATGTTTGCTTTTATATATAGGATTCATACACATTCTTTTGCACTGCATTATATTTCATTTTGCATACTCATTTTACCAAGTGATGTGTTGGGGTATGGAGGATGTTTGGCTCCCATGTGAAGTTGCCAGAAGGGTGGATGTAAAGATGAAATAATGAGCACCCTAACACCTACCCTAAATAGTTATGGGATGACAACTTATCCTGAGGTTGGAGTTGCAAAAGGGTTCATGCCCTAAACCCTAAACAAAACAATGCTTCATGCTGCACTCTTGGTATCTTTGGAAAGCTCTTGATGAGTAGGGCTGCACTAACTTGGTTTGAGATGGTTTGGAGACTAGTTTTCTCACCTAGATTGGTCCTGGGGAATTTCACCCCCAGTTGGCAAACTTTCATTACCGAGGAGGTATAATAATGTACAAAGAGCAATGGCATTGTGTGAACTACACTCTAAACTCACTTTTAACACCTTACTTCACTCTTGGGCATGGTTTGCCCTGAAGAAGGCTATCTAAAAAGTGCACTTTGGGGTGCCACTGAAGCACAACAAAACTCAAATGCGTGGCATCTACATCTGCTCTATGGTTGAATTTCATGCCCTGACTAACTCGTAAGAAACTCTTTCATTGGATCATCAAAGTGAACCTTCTTCATTCTGTAAGCCTCCATATCCTCTTGTGTAACCTGTATTTGGACAAAGAAAATTTCAGTCAATTCCCACAAAAACACTGTTAGACAATGAGAACTTGCTTTGGGCTGAAAACCCACAACAGGGTGATGCAACCACAAAAAAATGTAGCCAGTAATGGAATTGGGTATGAAGTGCTGGATAAATTTACTCAAAATGAAAGACACGAGATATACCTCATTGCTGTATGTCACATTATACTTGCGCTTTCTTTCATCTTTCTCTTCTCTCAACCTCTCATCCTCCTGCCACAAATATTCATCCCACCATCTTTCAGCAACCCTCACATATGTACGAGAAAGCTTCCAAGTCGCATAAGGAAAAGCATTTGCAGCCAATATGGCACTTGTGAACAGTTTGAAACATCTCACAGCTGTCATGCCTCTTTAGGATCATAGATGCCAAAAAACAGTGGATCCTCAAGTCCTCCAAGTAAATCAATTTCACTCTGTTGATCCTAGGCTCTCACACATGCCACTGCTTATGCCAATACTATGGCCTCTTCATGACACATCCACCACAAGCATCAATTGCTTTTGGCAGATTTCAGTCATGGAGTCAACACAGAAGCTTCTGAATAAGGCACAATCACGAGCACAGAGAGCTGTTCACATATAATGAAGTCCAAAAAAGGTAAAATGTACCTTCTTTAGAGCATCTTTCAGCTTCTTTTTGTCCAAGACCAAATCATCAGACACCTCTGAACCCCAAGTAGCAAGTTTCTTCTCCTCCTTTGCCTGGGGTTTGTCTTCAATAGCCTCCTTGCGCTCAATGTTGGCACGCATGAGATCAGCAGAGGCTTCAGCAGCATCAATGCCAGATTGGCCTGTACAATAGCTGTTGCGAATGAACTGTTTACAACACTTGTAGCCCCACTGATGGTCCTTCCACCATGAACCCCACATAGTTGTATGGTTGTTGATAAACACATCTTCCTCATACTTGCTCTTTGGCACAGCTTTCTCCTGCACCATTTTTACAACACTGGTTAGTACAGAATCCATCACATAAGTGACTTTAACTATAGACCTTTATGTCAAGGACAACTTGTAGCATATGTGGGATCTGCACCCTACCTGACCCTTGATGATGCGACCAGCCCGATCATATTCAACTTGATGCTCAGTCTGGCCAAGCAACAATTCCATTGGAGGCATGTCTCCAGATGCAGCATTTCCATACGTGTCCATGATGTCCTGCTTAGTCTGTGTCTTAAGCTTATCCTTCTTAACTTTGAACTCTCTGTGCAAGAGTTCTGCTTGTGAGGGGGCTGCTTGCAGGTGAATGTCTTGGCCCTTTTCAAAAGCTTCCCAGGCATGGATGTTGAGTTGCTTAAACTCTTGGGCTTGGCCAGATGTCCTGTTCTGATTGTCACCCTGCAATATTGAGCACAAGAAACACTTCGGTCAGCTGACAGCAAACTCACATATGGGATGAGAAAATCACAACCAATTTGACCCATCAAGTGCCAGATTTGTTGCTCTCTTTTACACCAACAAGCACAAGAGCTATGACAGGACTGGTGAGGAGAACACCTCATAAAACTTCTCATTGGGGTTGCTGTCAGGCAGAGGATCCTCACGCATTGAGCGTGTCTTGGGGTCATAATATGCTGAATTAACATCCAGATTAAGCAGATACTTTGCTGTATCTTCTCGAATACGTAGGTTTCTGCAATTATGTACCAAAAATTGTCAGGATCCCTTCCTCATGTAGAAATTCCGATGTTTCGTTTCTGACAAAACTAAGACAGCCTGATGTGCCCTGCAAGATGGGAACAGAAATAACTGACCGCACAGTTCCTGTGCTGCCTCCTCCTGTGGTGCGAACACGCTTCTCAACCTTAGCAAAGTCCATCTGCTGGCTCTCATCCACTTTTGCCTCATCAACCTCCCCTCCATCTTTATCCTCATCCTCGTCCTCATCACTGTCTTTATCAGCTGCCAGCTGTAGGCTGCTGTTCTTCTCCTCAAGCTTCTTGAGCTGCTGCTCTTTCTGATACTTACGACGTGCCTCATCTCGCATTTCATAGGAGTCAATAACTCTGCTATAGGTGGAGGCATCATAACCATTCCAACGATCCCGTTTCCCATCAAAATCAAGCTCAAAAGTTTCAATCTTCTCATCAGGGGCAATGAACTTGTTTGTGTACTTGGCCCCGAGCTTACGTGGCCGGTCCATGCACATTTTAGCATCATGGGTCATGGCTCCACAACTGATCAACCGAAAAAAATGTCAGACACATAGGTATCTTTATCTTAAAGACACTCCCTCCTGCTGAAATTGAAAACCTAAAACTCACAAAATGCAAAAATTCTGTAACAATGTGAAGGTGCATCATAAGGAAAAGCAATTGAAGTGGCAGACTTGCTTAATGCTTGCTACTGCTATGACAAGTAGGAGGATTTTGCACGAAAACATATCCAAAGAAAGTTACATACTTGGTGCATGCACCTTTTCGGTACTTGTCAGCTTGGAACACTTTCTTTCCTCTATCATACCAGTCCTTTGTGTAATTTGCATCAGTCTTCCAATTCCTTTGATGTTTTAAACTCTGCAGAGTGACAAACAAATGTCATGCTGTGGTGATCAGCATCTAACCTCAAAAAGCCTTGCAACAAAGAAACATCAATGTAAAACTGTTTCACACTTGAAGGTCTTGTTGGCTAAATTGTTCATTACTGGCAATTCTCAAAACTCTTTGAAAATGAATCCCTTGAAGAAGATGAATGCGCAGCAGGGTTTCAGTGCTGGGAGAAATTTGTACCGGTCTTTCAGCATTGAGATACCAGGGCGCAGAGGACATGTACTGCGGAATATGAGGATTGATTTCCTTTCCATCTTCATCAAGCTCTGCTGGTGCAAGTCCTGCTTTACGCGCCTCCTCCAACTCTAACTGTTTCCTGTGATCCTCTCTCGACTTGAACGCCGCTGCAAACCAGATATGACCATCATCACAGGATCATCATACACACAAGAATTCACACATCTCAAAGTTCGGTTGCAAGGCAGTGTGTCAGATACAAAGAACTAAGGAATTCCATAATTATCAAGGCAAAGAAACATCGACAGACGAGGAGAGAGAGAGAGAGAGAGAGCAGATCCGTGTGAAAACTCGCACGCCTCAACAACCTCTCACACATCATGCCCCTGGAAATCGGATTTCAAAAATTTCGGACGGAGGAACGAGAAAAAAAAGCGCCGACCAAAACACAGTGAAAGAGACGGAGACAAAGACGACCAAACACACACACACACACACAAAGCGGGAAGAAAAGAGAGAAAGGGATGGCGACAATTTACATGATGCGGTTGCCATGATTTCTGGTGCTCACAAACTGCCGGATCCTCAAAGCCGAATACCTGCCAAATGAATTCCTGGCGCAAATGCTTGTATGCAACACACCTGAAAACAGACGAAGGAGAACAAGAAGAGAGCAAATGCCCTACCAGAGCGCCAAACCCTAATTCTCGTACCCTAATACCACGCACCCTAGGCCAGCATATTCTAAAGTGACAAAGCATGAATGAAAAAGGTGTCTTTTTGAATTTATGTATTATTATTATTATTGTTATTATTTTAACACCATATTCACAAACAAGAAGATTTTGAATATTTTCTTTTGTTAATTTTCATCTCATTGTTTAAATTCTAATTTGAATTTTGAATTGAATTGAATTGAATCTTAATCTAATTTCTGAATTGAATTTAGTTGAATTCAAATTCTATTCAATTTATTTGAATTCAGTTTAATTAAACCTAAACTCAATTCAAGTCGCATTGCAAGACTATATACTTTTTTTTTTGGTCAATGTTTTTAATCTTGGTGCAAATAAGAAAAATTTATTGTATGTTACAAATTGCATTATATCATTATTATTCTTTGATCAAAATTCAAAATTTATATCAAAGTTATTTCAACATATCATGTCATTGACATGTGAACATGTGTTGTGTAATCAGGTTTCATGTGAATATGTTAACATTATTTTCAAAATTATTAACAAAGGAACAAATATCAATGTAAAACGTGAGAATGAATTTTTTTTATATACATTTAGCGTGTCAAAACAACCATGATGAAGTCATTTCAATACTATGCAAGCTATTTAATCTCTTCTTTATTTTTTCTTTTTTCATAAACCATAAATTGTATAAATTTGTGTGATTTTTTGCAATTATGTAAATATTATGTGAAAATTATATGCATAAAGGGCAAGAGGGAGCAAACGTGAAAACACATTATGAATTTAGTAATGACTCAACGAAAATGTGTTTTGAACACAAAACAGGAATGAAAATTGACCATAAATTTTAAAATATTATAATTGTGTTTTTATCATATAAATTGTGATTTTTGATAGAGAACATTTTGTCATGGCTTTTTTATGTTTGTGAATTTTTCTTTTCCTTCATTGCAATTTGCATTCATTTAGGAGTTACACAACAAGTGATGTTCATTTAATTACATGTGTATTATGTGAAAATAAATCATTGAAAAAATTACTGCATTACAAAATGAAAGATGTACTCTTTTTTTCAATATTATTTCTTTGTTTTTTTTTCCTAAAACAATATTTTGATATGGAATTTGATCATTTGATCAAGTTTTGTGCATTACATCATTATTATACAACACAAGCCATATGATATCATCCCATCTATACTTCTACAATGAGGTTTCAAATGACATGAATATCTTTTTTTTTTTAACTAAAAATTTTTAACCTACATATTTATCAAATTATTTAACCAAGATGAAGCAAAAGATAAAACAATCTGACAAGATGAAATAATACAAAAGAAAAGTGATCAAATAATGGTTGGAAAAACTATATTTTTGCACAATATTATCTTTGAAATCCATATTTGAAATTTTTTTGTTTCATAAAATCAATATTCAACAAAATAAAATAAGGGTTATGAATGTTTACAATACATTGTACATGTAAAATATCATTTGATCATTGTTACAAGATTGTGTATATAATATAAATAAATAAACTAAAATAATTTTGTCCATGTGATCTTGTGATAAATAAATCGTTAGTTCATCTACTTAGATAATAACAATGTTTAACAATCCAAATGTTGCTATTATAATTATATAAAAAGACCTTTTCAGAAATCTTTTACTAAATAAAAATGATTTATCAATGTATTTATGATCAATTAAGTTTGTGAGCTTTTCATTAAATTTTTCTTTTAGATTCACTAATTAAATATTATATTTGGAGCAACATTAATTATATGGACATCTATGACCAATGTTATCTTCATCACATATGTCATTTCTTCATGATAAATCCTAATAAAATTACAATATAAAAATTACCTTGGAAGTTTTAACATTAATTTATCATTTGTAAAAATATATAATTTTCAAAAAATTTGAAGAACAAAATTTTGTGAAGGAAAATACACGGTCTTTTGGCATATTTAAGAATATTTTATTCTTCACATGAAAATTTCAAATTTCATTAATTATTTTACAAACGTGTGTTGAAATTGTCATTGTATTACATTAATCAAAATTATTAAAACAATCTTGAAAATTTTGTGAATATATTAAATGATGTCTGTTTTTTACATCCTATGAATATGTTGTAAGGGTTATAACTTTCTTTCAACATGTGTCATCAATTGAATTAAATTCATATGAAGATGAATGACTTGTTGCCATAAAAGTTTTACAAGAAGGAAAAAGGAAAGAAAGCAATAAAAAAAGGAAGAAAAAAAAAAAGTGATCTAGTTTGTAGGCAATATTTCAATGTATACAAATTGGGTGCAAATTGAAATGGGCAAGACTTTGAAAACCATAAAAGTTGATCACAATAAATTTATTAACTATAAAATTTTCCCTTATTTTTATGTAATTGAAACATGTTCAAAGTTTGGCTTTGATTTCAAATTTTATATCATTCAAAGATTTAATATTCTGGTTAAATCAATCAATTTGCATGTTAACCATAAATCACATATATCTACTATCATTGTATATCACACCAAGTTTTTGAAAACTTTGAAATTTTTTTGTGCATGTTGATATTTTAAAAGAATAGTTGTCAAGAGGGATGTACTTAGTGTCCCTCCTCACATTTTAATTCTTGAGTAATTTTTTTATCAACCCAAATTTTCCACTTTTTATTATTTATTTACCTTGGTTTTAGGCTCAAATTTACTTATATATTGATGAAAGAGCGAAGAAAAACCGTTGTGTCCACCTAGAATCTTCCCACCATCCCTTTCCCAACACCTCTTTACCATGTCCCCACCATTATTTCAACATCATGTTGATATTTTTCTTTTGTTATTTATCGTCCCCTTGATGATCCCATCATCCCTGGAACATTTTCATGTTATTGTATAATGAAACTTGCTTGGATTGAACACCCTTATGTTTAGTTCGAAATGTTCAAAGTAATAAGGTGTTCATTCTAAGAGTGATAATAAAAATTGGTGTTTTATTGGGTTTTGTGAAAAAATTGATCGATTGTCACAATCTTGGACGTTTGCATTCGATGTTTTATGAAATGCTTGCGCATTTGTGACAATAGTGGAGTGACTTCATCCAAATGATCAGCTACTATAAAATCCAAAAGAATTTGAAGTGATTTTAACACTTCCGTGACTGTTGGTTTGGGTAGCAGAATTTCTGGTTCTTCCTCTTCAATCTCAAATTCCACCTGTGGCACAGACAAGATTGCTTCTTCCCAACCATCATCCAAAGTATCAAAAGCTAGAATGTCTTCAATTACAATTTCTTCCTCCACTTCTATTCATGCTGCTTTAGCAAAATGGAACATTTCTTCTTGATCTTGAGCTGATTAGTCATCTTGTTTTGGTTCTACTGCATCTTCGTTTAGACTTGCCTTTCGAAAGCAATTTTTAATGGTTGAAGCAGTGACTCGCTCCCAACTTTGAAAGACCTAATCAACGGCATCACCAACATTTACCTTTTTTTATAACATCAGCTAAAGCAATCAAATCTTCATGGGATAAAAGAAATTCAAGAAGCATCTTGCGATATTTAACCTTAAAGTTTCATATGATTCCAAAGTCCAAAGGCTAGGTCCCTACTGTCATGTTTGGTGGAAGGAAAACAAGCTTGATGTTGGAAAGCTCCATTTTTGGATGACAAGGAGTGTTGTCGAGAAAAATAAGGGCCTTCCGGTTCTCAATCTGCATTTTGGCATTGAATTTCTGAAGATATTCCAGAAATATCATTCCTATCGTCCATGCTTTGGAGTTTGCCTTCCAGATGACTCGATGAGGTAGCTGTTTGTTGAACGCTCGTGGCATTTACGACTTGCCAATCAATAGTGCCTTAAACTTTTCGCCAATTACTAAACAAAGAATAGCAATGGTAAGTCTTTCCTTGGCTAGCTTGCATGCTTTGCATTTTCTCCTTGTAGTACCAAGCTGCGATTTGGCACACCTTTCCAGAGAAGTCCAGTTTCGTCCACGTTCTAAATATTCCTTGCGTTTTCTCCAGACAACAAACGGAATTATATATAGTGGCATTTGCAAAACACCTCCAACAACCATTTGATGCCCTGAAATTGTTCAAACTAATGTTGGCCACCACTTGTAGAGCTTTGGTTTGCAAAATTGGGCCAGAAATGGGAATGTTTTGACAACGATCGTTAGCAAACCATCTGTAAACTCTTTCATCTATGACCTTGCCGTTACCGCTAACTCGCACAAGTCTTTTCTAAGAAAAACTTGTGAATTCAAAATAATAGAACTTATAATCTCGCTTTTGTTCTTTTTCTAGTTGACAATTGTATTGACAGAAACAAAGTACTTTACAGCGCAAGCTCTCACAAACATCCATTGTCCAAATCTTGCAATGCTTTGGCTTTCTCTGCTAATGTTTTATCAATGTACTTTATTTTCCCACTCATGGTTCGAGTCTCTCTTCTCTTTGAACAACACTTGAATGCGTTATAACTAATGTACGACGAAATTAGAATGAACTATGAAATGACCATTGTACTCACGGAATGACTCACGCAGGTGTTTAATGTGACAAGGACTATTTCAGTGGAGCGTTCCGGAATCTATGTTCAATGTTCAAAGTTATGGGGTTCGTTATGAGAAGGTGTATTAATATGGCCAAAATCATCATGCGTCACGAAATGTTCAACGTAAGGAGGGGTTCATTCAAAACGAGTGTACAATTTGATAGTTTTCACTACATGTTGTCTTTTCACCATCCTTGTTGTCCTTTTGTCATTCCTATCATCCCCTTACTATTTTTTCCATCTTCGACCATACCCCCAACATTTCCTATAGTCCCCAAGGTGACCTAGCAAGAGCTTGCATTGCCAAACCTTTTTGCGATGTCTCAACATTTGGCCCAAAGTGAGCTTGGTGTTATTACCCTTTGTTGCAAGGTGCTAATGTCATACCCACTATGATGTCAACATTGTTGAATCACACTCACCATTTAGCCTACCATTTATGGAAATGCACATCAAGAAACAACGAACCTTCAAACCTCCTAATTGTTTCCAAACGTGTCTTACTTATTTTCAGCATTCATATAAAAGGGACAATGGGCCCACAATTTTCTTTCATTTCCACTTGTGTCCATTTGAATGAATCAAAATCAATCCACTCATCAACTAAATAATTAGTTTCATCCAACAAGAATTTGGCAAAAATGCATGAAATTGTGCAATCATTCACAATTTTTTTGTTGTTATTATATTTTATACCCATGGTTGGGATTTTTTTATTATTCAACGGTAAATAATGAACCTAATAACCCATAAAAACTGAAACAAACTAAAGTTTAAATCAAAATTTTAACTTTTAGACTTAAATCCAATAGCTACACAAAGTAAAAATGATAGTCCAAACAAAAGTGGGAATGTGAGTATGAATGTGAATGGTTGAAGTTTGAACACCAACTCACATAAATGGAAGGTGCACAGGGTGGTGGAATCTTGGAAAACCATACCAAAATATGAAAAGGTGAAGGCTAGGTGAAAAAATGACAAGGGAGGGCTTTGGAACAAAACCCTTGGCCAGGAGTATGTGGTGTACAACCATTTTGCTCACTATTAGCTAGAAAAAACAACAATTATCAAATGCCAAGAATACCAAAATGAACATCAACACATGCCACCATCCACAATTCAAAACAGTCATTGAATAGGTTTTAAAAACATTGTGGTGTAATTCTAAAAAAGTGACAAGTGATAATAACATGTACTTCAATGGATGGATACATATGTGTTATGCAATTTTTTTCTTGGATGTGGATGTGGATTAGACATTTAAACCCAATTTTGGCCTTGATGCACAACCAATTCCAAAAGCCATAATTATGGCATTGCGAGTCCAACATAATGTGGATATGGTGAAAACATTCATTCAACAAAGGTATTAGATGGCATTGTGCAACCACCAAACCCTCCATTAATGCAACCACCAAACCTTCCACCAATCTAATCACAAGGGGAATAAAAGAAGGAACACATATTTCATCCCCTAATAATTTCCTTGAACCTATTGTCACCACAATCAAATCAGTTGACATTAGAGGAGATTAGGGTTTCACCCAATGTATAAAGAAATTCACCAATGCCCATGCCTACATTTGTTAATAGAAACACCCGTAATGAGCTTGATATCATTGCAAGTTTTTCATCGTTGTTTATTGAATCATTGATGGTGTTATGTAACTTGGTTCGTTATAAGTTAAAGTTGGCCAAGGACAAAGTGGAACACTCGATATTGATGCTGAAAAAATCAAAATTGAAATTTCATTTGGCACAACATAACTTTTGACATGCAAAATGATGTGCTACAAAAAACCAATGGGTTTGCCTCTGAAAAATTAAGGTTTGCCCCAATTTGGCTACCATTATTTTGGTCGTTAAACTACCAAACATGTTGCCTACCACATGGGTGGACAAGGGACTTGAAAAATCCATTGATCATGGGGATAATAGCCTTTAATGGAATTGAAGGAGAATTCTTGAAGCCAATTTCATGGGGGGTATGGAATTGCATAAAGTAAAACTACTTATTTCAAAATACTTAATTGCATAAAAAACAAAGAATTGTGTGCCATACATCCCACAACAAATGGATCTAAAAGAACATACCAATTGGTAGATGTAAACATTAATACTATTTCAAATGTATTCTTCAAATGTTAGTGACACACACAAGTTGTTGCATATGCCACATTCCATTGGTATAAAAACATTAGTTAGCAAAAGTGGATGTCGTCTAGTAGCCAAACATCCATTTCGTGGATGATAGGTGGTCCACAAATTGACTAAAAGCTTAGAGACATTGCGAGCCTCAATTAGGTCATTAAGACCATTCTAAAATACCACATGGCCCACAATTTAATGGTTGGTATAATCTAGGTCCACCACCTTTAGTTAAGGAGGGTTTTCACCCATTAGGCTAGTACTTTAACTCAAATGGTGAACATACTACCTTGCCATCACCTTTGAGACATGTTGTTGAGCTCCAAGTCCAACATGATGAAGTTGGGTTTGTAGTGGATATTAGATGTGAAGGTGTTGCTCATCAAACCAATAATTAACAATAGCAAAGAAATTGGCTAAGGTCTAAAGAACCCAAGAAAAATTCACTTGAATCATGATTTGTAGTAAGGTATATATGTTCACTAATCGTAGGTTGATGGTTTAAAACCAATAATTGTATAGGCTAGAGTATTATACTTTCTCTTGAATCATGTCTATAGAAATTATGTAGTATATCATTTTTGGGCCTTGGGCCAACTAATATCTTGCCAATGTTTTGATTCTTGAAGGGTTCCATAATGTAATCTACAATTCATGAGATTGTGCATTTTGTAATTAATTTACATTGTATATAAAGTTATATGATCAATTATCATTGATTTATGATTTAACTTTTGATTATTGAATTTCAAATGTAATCATGCACATGATATAAATTATCTGATTGGCTTAAAAAAATTCTTCAAGCTACACACAACCTTAGTATGTTCAACATTTTAAAAACTGGTCCCTTTCAAGTCTCTCTAGCTTTTCCATTTGTCTTCTAAAATTTTCACAAAGCTATCAAAACTTATTACACATTTAACTATTGCTTCACTCAAGATAACTAAGAAAAAAATTCAAATCACCAAATGTAGTAACCCCATTGACATGAGAAAAGAAATTCTTGAGGCCTACACACAACCCTATTCTACTAGTCATTTAAAAAGTAATCCATTTCTAACATTTTCATTGGTTTCTTAAATTTCTCATAAACCTACCAAACCTTATTACACATTTAACTTTTACTTCATTTAAAAGTCAAGATAACTAATAAAAAATATCCAAACCAATGAATTCAACATTTATTGCATTAGCCATGACCCATAACAACTTTTGATGCACACCTAAATAACAATACACACAAGTTACAAAGTTACAACTTACAAATTACAAGCCTATTCAACAAGCTTAATTTAAATATTAAAAAAACCATGATTAAGGCCAATTCTCGACCAATGTCAAGCTAGAGCTCAGTAAGAGTTTAGCTAGTAGTAAGCCAATATTAGGTAAAGCACAATGCCATGCAAAACTAGGCCAAAGCCCAAGTTTAATGTTGAGGTAACATTGGCCTCAAATCAAGCCTATGTTAGGCCTAGGATTAAGGTGACACCATTGATTTGGTGGAGTAACAACCAGGTGTTGAGCTAAAGTTGGCAATATGTCAAGCTAATGCCATGTGCTAGTTTTGTTGGGATGTCAAGGAAATAGTTGGGGGTCATTGGAAGACATTAACTAGCCCCCTTTTAAAGCAATGGGGGCTATGAATAATGGGACAATTTTTTAGCAAAAGTTTTAATTATTTTTTCAAGCCTTTAAATAAAGTCCTTTTGGGGCTGATAATATTAAACCAATTTTGCAATTAAAGGAAATCAATAAAGGTCATGACTCATGTCACATGTACCTTTGAGGATTCGACTTATAAGGAAGGATTAATTTATTTTTATTTTCATATTGGGTTTGAACCATAACATTTAAACGAATCCATTATATTGTTTAATGGTCTTTCCTTGAAAATTAATATGATTATGTATAGATTTTACAAACTATTATTTAAATATTAAAATCTTCATTTGTGGAAGTGTGATGTTTTAAATATGGCAACTTTTCATCGTGGTGAGATTAGATCAAGAATTTGAAACTTTATCCAAGATTTTTTATGTCCTTATAAATACAAATGAATTTGAATCTTGAAAGGAAGTATGGAATTTGATGCAAAACCACTAAAACAAATGAGTTGCACACTTCATATTCACCTCTAGTTGGAAACCCTTGCAATTTTCTAAAACATGGGCACAATCCATGTCTTAGGGTTGGTCACACATAATCTTTTGATCTCCCATTGCCAACATGCTTGTCCTTAGTTATCCATATGGCTCTATGGGGGAAAATCACCTTGATGGTTATGTTCCAAGGTTGCCTAATGTCAACTTGACCTATCATTATGTTCTTTGAACTTATAACATACAAATGAATGTGTTGAACGTCATTAATGAAAAAAAATTAGGGCCTATTTTCAAGGCATGTAACAAAAGGAAAAACATCGATATCATGTATGTTATTGTGCAACTTGCTTCACGTTTTGCAAATTCTTATAATTTTTTGAATGTCACAAACATAATGTGTTCTTCTTATTTGTAAAGTTAAATATTTTGGTTTTCAACACAAACTTCTTTTTGCATGCCTTTGTTTAGAGTTGTAAGCTAGATCCTATTTGGCAATTAAATTTCAACTTGGAGGAACTTGTAACGTTCACATTGGAAAATAATTTAAACCCAAGATAAAGTTATTTGAAATTGAAATTTAACTACCAAGCATGACCCAAACTTTTAACTCTTGGCAAAAACACACAAGGCTATCCAATCTATTGCAAAAAAAATAATGAAAAAAAAGATGTAACAAACCCAAAATACTTAGTTGCACATATTAGGAAAATAAAATTTCCTCCAAGAATTGTTTTCATTTTGTCAACCCATGATGGTGAAATTGAATCAATTGTCCATGTTGAGATGAGGGTTTTTTTTTTGGGTAGTCTTGGATCCCCCACATCTTTGGAGATCGAAAGCATTGAATAATGTTGAATTAGGATGTAATTGCATTGTCAATGGTCATTGATTTGATGGGAAAACTCATTTAAAACAATTGAATATTTGCATATGATAATTGAAACATTAAAATTTGAAGATTCAAACTTGAAAAATAGTATTAATTTTTAAATACTAAAATATAATGTAAATTATAATAGATACATCATACTGTTGTCTACATAGTAAAATATTTTGTACCACATCTTGTGTTGAAGTTTGAGGGCTATGATTAAATAGTTAATATAAAATATAGATAGGAATTTGAGAAAAAAATGATTTATGAATCATGATATATTTGGTTTTAAATTTGAAATTTTATCTTCTGTTCAATAATTTAAGTTATATTTGGGATCTAAGTGGTAATAAAAAAAATTAACAAAAAAGTTGGTCATGTTTGCATGATTGATGATGAAAAAAAGATTTCAAATGATAGAATTTGAGTATTTCTTGGCATCAATAAAGAATGTATGAAACTTCTCATGACATTGTATACTTGCCATGCTTTACAAAACATTTGATTTGATTTTAGTGGATGACAATCTATTTTTACACAAAATTGAGTGATTATTTGAATTTGCCATGGGATTTTATCAATTTCAAACCCACCACATTTACTTGTGATAGAACATGAAAATGGAAGCATTTCAAATCCATTTAGGCTTACATGTAGGCTTTCACCTTGGATTGATGTTTTGACATTTCTTTTGTGATTTTAGATGTTGAATGGAAAACCAATGTTATCTCATATTTTGAAAATGTGAATATGATACGAATCTCATCAATGCTGTTTTTTTGGTGGCAAATATTCACACCCTAACAACCAAAAAAAAGGGAAATTTGGAAAAGTTGCAATTTTTAAAGATTACAAAAAAATTGTCATTTTTAGACAAAATAAGTAGGTCATTGAAAAATAACAAGAAACTTGAAAACATGAACATTGTCCATAAATGTGTCATCAACAAGGATTTTTTTTTTCAATTTTGTGAGATAAAAAAATGATGATTTTTTTTTAAAAAACCCAAATTTAGTTGAAATCACATGAACAATAAAAGGCCTCCAAAATTTTCCCAAAAAAAAAAAAGTGGACACAATGCAAAACTTTCACCAAAAAAAACAACACTTAACCATCGTAATATGCAAAACATAGAACATATTATGGGAATGATTTGATTTGCAATTTTGAAAGGGTTTCTTCAACCAAAAAAGAAAATTGTAATAATTTTAAATTTTCACAATTTTTAACATTCCCAAAAAAATAAAATTGGTTGAGTAAGATCAATTATGCTTCTTTCAATAAACATTTACAATTTTATTTTGCCTAGTTCTTTTTGGGTAGTTAAGCTTAGAATTGCATTTTGCAAATTTGAAGATCTTCTAGAACTAGAACACACAACAATATGTTATTCATTGATAGATAAATTTTTGTAACTCCAATTATTGATGTTGCTTTGAATTCTTTGGCACAATACTTACACCAAACTTTCCAATAATTTCCATGTTTCAACCTCACACCCCATCTCCCTTTCTCACAAGTGTTAAGGTTTTGTTGAAATGCTCCTTTCTTCTTCAATTGTTTCTTGTGTGATATGAGTGAGTATCACGAAAAAAGGAAAAAAAAGGTGGAACAAGTCTTGAAATAACATGACTTTCTAAAATGCAAGCATGTCCTATGCTGAGGGGTTAGGAACCAAACCTTCGTCTCTACAATGCCATGTTCGACAAGTTTTATTTACCTCATAAATCACTTAGTGAAAATTTCTAAGTGTACGTGGAGGGCACCTTATGTCCATGAATATCCTTCTTAGAAAAGAGGAATTACATTACATATCTTCAAGAATATTACATACATCCTCCTTACTTATCTTCCTTACGAAAGAGAGATCTAATGAATACAAGACCTTGAGGGAAGGGGAGAGATCTTACACTTACAAGAATTAGATATAGTAAAGGAAGAATGAAGGCTCCCCTGAAACCGTGCGTCCTGTCATCTGTCCTTTGTCATCCGTCCTCTGTCCATCCGTCCGGTCGTCCATGCGGATCGACACCCTGGAAGCTCCGAGTTTGCCGGCTGCACACCATCCCTCTGCTGAGTCTGACACTGCAGCTTTTTGCCCACGAAGAATGGGAAGGAAATAAACCAGGAATGAAATAATAATAATTTAAGATGATGATGTTGTTGTTGCAGAAATGTTGCAAGTTAGCCAGTAGCACCTGGGTGTTTAACCCATATGCTTTGCCCAAAGTTCAAACTCCCCTATAAATAAACTATAATCCAAGGGTGTACATTTGTTTCTATTTTGCAACTGGGGGTCCAAAAAGGTTCTTCTATTGGGGGCATGCCCCAAAGTTCCAAAACAATTGCAGGTGGGCCAATCAATATGGCTCCATTAAAATAAATAAAAAAGTTGTGAGGGCACCCATGATGTAGTTAATGTGAATCACACTATGACATTCCTAAGAACACCCTAGCAATTCACCTCTTTTATTAATTAGATGAGGTGCCTCCCAATTTTGTTGTTTTTTTTTTTCACAATGAACCAATTTGATTGGCCCATCACACAAAAAAAATGAAACTATGGAGGCTCCCCAAGATAGAAAGTTCTATTTTGAAGTATTGAGTTCCTCCCCTTTGGCCCACCCATATGGGTGAAAGGAGGACAACAATTTGCCAAAGCATATAGGGTTAAAGTGAGATGCTATGGAGAATATGTTGGGGAATACATTGGGGGGATTCAGGGCAGGCTTCATTCTTCCTTTACTATATGTAATAATGCTATGGAGAAAATGTTGGGGAATACATTGGGAACTTGGGCAACATATTGGGAATCCATTGAGAACTTAAAGGGA
>Ga0209611_10002312_pt1 | contig 33417 bp, 18 predicted proteins | sample S1TSphgellanicum_3_FD_187693 | JGI IMG/M metagenome (GOLD analysis project Ga0209611, IMG submission 187693) | Host-associated microbial communities from peat moss isolated from Minnesota, USA - S1T2_Fc - Sphagnum magellanicum MG (SPAdes) (version 2) | ecosystem: Host-associated > Plants > Peat...
TTTTTTTTTTTTTTTTTTCAACGAAACATGGGATTATGCTATAATTTGGATTCATGTCTTCAGTAATATAAAGAAGCACATACTTTTACAATGAATTATATGTTCATCTTTTTGTGTGAATTTTTTGTAGTATTAGATATGATGAAATGAATTGTAATCTTGTTTTTGGAGTATTTTACAATGTATTTTGAAATGCAGAATATGGTTATATGCAATAACCATGAATCTGATGTTGAAATGAATGGTAGTGTTAAGGCCTATTTTTGGTGTCCTAGAAAGTATGAAAAAAAGAAAGAAAGAATATATATTTTATATTCTTGGTTACCAATTGGAACTTATCGTAAAAATATGGCAATTTGAAATTTAGTTTTTCTCAAAATCCAGCATATTTAAGCCCTTTTTTTCATGAAAGATCCTTTGTACAGGTTGAAATCAGATTTTTCCTCACATTGAAATTTTGCAAAATTCCCCCAATCAAAAAACACTGCTTGCAAGCCTGAAAACTTGTTGAATTGACAGGTATGCACAATGCACTCTTGCATGTAAGGGGAAGATCTGTTCCGCAGGTTTAGGGTTTAGGGTTTAGGGTTTAAACCCTAAACCCTAATTTTGGGGCCTACTGCCCTTCAGACAAGGACCCTCAACGTACAGGAGGCCCTCAGGACGGACCTTCCTATATCCACTCGGTTGGTGTGCATCGTGTACCTGTCAATAATTTGGCAAGCTTTCAGGCCCTCTTAGATGGCAGAATAGAGGCCTGATACTGCCATTTCCTACCTACCCACTTTGGTTTACAACCTACCTAACTACTGAACAACTTACCACCTTTAAGCTAGAATTCTAGAATTCTCTCCTTAGAATGCTCAGAATGGACCGGTTAAGTCCATAGGGTGAGATGTCATTCCATCTGATAGTTACGGGGTTTTAACAGGGTCCTGTACGTAACCAACATTCAGCATCATTGATTCACATAAATTAAAGGGTGTTCCCCACTGTTGATTAATATCAGACATGTTCCTGGTAGGATGGATTGTTTCCAGCACATGGGGTGGGGTGAGATGTTGTTCCATCAGCTGGTTTAGGGTTTTTGGCGGGGCTTATTCCATTTGCCACTCCTTTTGATTCACATAAACAAAAGAGTGTTTCCCAATGTTCATTTGCATCAGAAATGGAACTGGTAGAACGGATTGTATCAAGTATCAACCCCATAGGGTGAGATGTCATTCCATTGGGTTCCACTGCAGCCTGTTCCAGAGCGTAACCAAACTGACAGAACAGAAAGAGTCGAGCCCTGAAGGGTGGGATGCCATTCCATCAGATGGTAATGGGTCCTACCAGGGCTTATTTCAGAGTGTAACCAGTATTTGCTGCGGTTGATTTCACATCAGAAATCAAACTGGCAAAACCAAAAGTGCAAGAGAAGGCCCCTTAAGGAGGTGAATTCTGGGGGTACATTCTCTAGCCAGTAGTCTGCCTCTCAGGACCCCCTAGGAATCAGACTGCGAATTCTAGAATTCTCTACCTAGAATGTACACATAATTCACTGAATGCACTTGAACGCATTCTAGAGTTCCAGAATTCCCACCCTAATGCACTCAGATGGGTTCCTAAGTAGAACAGGATTGTTCGATAGTACACAGTCAATTGTAGGGAGCATCTCCCTTGTGTGGCAGCACACCATTTGACATGAGCTCACCCCTATGTGGTAGCACACGATTGGACATGAGCTCAGGAGTCAGTGTATCGTATTTTGCTGCCTTCTGGCATTTTCGTGCCTCCCTAACACCTTTTGGCATGTTCCTCATTGCTGGTTGGTTGAACATCATAACTTTCCCTCTCTGTGTTTGGCAACGCAATACCTTCAGCGCTCCCATATGTTCGGAACCTGGTTGAAGAAGGTGCTGGTTACGGTGAATAGTCGAGGCGCTAGTGACTATTTGCCGTAACCAACGAATGCATCGACTATTTGTGTTTACCAGTGCATCCATTATTTGGAGTTACGAGCACTCTCTCCTTGGTTACTGGACATAGTCGATTTTATAGGAAGTTGGGCCTACTGGTTACCAGACACACCAGAGGCTCCCCACAGTAACCAGTGCCCTCTCGCTGGTTACCCAGTCCGTACAGTACTCCATCAGGCTGGCCAGGCTCTATCTTACTAGAATCAAACAGAGACAGAGATGTAATCATGGCATTTCTAAAAGCGACCAAAAATCCAGCCATGGTGAACAGCACACCATCCAATGGATGCTTGTTACCTCAACAAGGTTGTGGATAAACCCTCAACTGAGTTAATATATGGTTCCTTGGTAACCCATGTCTGTAAGAAAATAGGTAGATAGGTAAGAACATAGGTGACTGGTAGGTTAGTAGATGCTTTATAATAAAGGAAGAGCTGATTTTACTACCTACCACTAACAACCCACTTACTTGCTGTGAGTTGTAGGTAGGGAGGTAGGTAGGTAAATAGGTGAGTTGTTAGTAAGTAGGTTGTTTTAAAAAAAAAGCAACTGATCTAACTAACATGGTTAGCTAGCTGGCTGCTGGCTAGCAAACTGGAACCCAACAACAGAAAACTAAATGTTTAACTAACCAATAAACTTACCATCCATCCTTCATCCTTCCTGGTGGGTGGATGCACTGGGTGGCTTGCAGGCTCACTGACTCTAGCCCTAAAGGTGAAGCTACCAAAAAGTAAGAAACAAAATATCGCTGGTCTTTACAAAACGAGGTGGGTCCACTACGTGGTAGTGCTACTGGTACCGGGTACCTAGTACCTACCTACTGGATGAGGTCTGTCACACCCTCAAGACTGCTGCCCCGCCCCCTTCCCTCCCTCCTCCCCTCCCCCCCTTCTCTCTCTCTCTCTGTGCCTTCGAGTCCCTTTTTGATTCCCGACCGTACGCGGCCCCCACGCCCCCATCCCGCGCTTCGCTAGGCAAACCATCCGTCTCTCGTTGCTCTGGCCATCGCTGCCAAAACATGAGAGCCTTGGGATTCTGATCTTCAATGTCTGTGCAATTGTCGTAGATGTCCTCATGTGTGACGGTTGCACATAAAAAAACAAACAAAACAAATAAACACCACCCCCGCCCCCAAACTCTCTCTAATAATACTTAACTTCCATTTCTCTCTTCTGTCTGTACTGTCTCTACTCTCTGTGTGTGTGTGTGTGTTTGTGTGTGTGTGTCTCTCTCTTTCTGTCCATGTTTCTCTAGGTTGACCCAAGAATCAGCAAGAAGCAAAGGAAGACCAGGAAGAAAAGCAAAGGGGCAGGAACAAATGTCTGTTTGCTCTTCTTCTTATGGGTGCTTTTGTTTTTGAGCAAAATTATTTTTGCAACAGACATTTGTAATTTTGTTGCAGGTTTTTTTTGGGGGGGGGGAGGTGGTTTGTATTTTTTTGTTTGTTGGGTGTTGTGGAGCATTCGGTCTTTTGGGTATTGCAGCGGTTGTAGAGAACATTAGCTGCATGGAAGGTATGATGATGACAGTGGTAGCAGCAGCAACGCCGTCTCCAGCAGCAGTTGTTGTGGCGGCGGCACCAGCAGTGCCGGTGTTCAAGCAACCGCAACCTGTGAACCCTAACTCACTGCCATTCTTCAGTAGAATCTCGGAAGACATACTCGTGAACGTGTTTTCGCGTCTAGAAGACGATCCACGCGACTTGGCGAAACTTGCTTGTGTGTGTCGTCGTTTCACAAACGTGATCAGAACCTCATGCTGGCGGCATCAGTGCATGCGTGTTGTACCCACCATCGTCTCGGAGCTTATGCAGTCCAGCAGTCAACCGGAGTTGCTGGGAGAGCCGCCTTGCGGGTGGGGCTCGCTCCAGAAGCTCCTTGTCTGTTGCCCCGGTCTTCGTCATGCCGGCGTTTTGCTTGAATTCGGGGATTACGGCCTGGAGAGAGAGATAGGGAAATCCACTGACTACAAAATCGTCAGAAAAGAGAAACTCGGCGAAGACCCAACAAACGCCCCTGCGCCATTGTTGCTGGGAAAGGTGGGCGCTGCTGCTGCTGCTTCCGATGATGTGAAGGATGTGGATCCAAAAGTAATAGTTCATGGGAGGCCTGAGAGTGAGGAGAAGATGGAGCTCATTCTTGGGCTTCAAGGATCTGAGATGATGATTGAGAAGATTAAGAAAAAGAAAGCTGCGGAGATTTCTGGTCTAGAGGCTTCAGAATCAGCAGCAGCCATCGTAGTAGGTTCAGGAGCGTTGTGTCTGCATGAGGATTCGGGCTCGAAGGACAAGGCGTTAGGAGGAGATTATTCTGATGCAGAGAACCTGCTGTCACTCCTCAAGAGGAGGAAGACGGAAGGGAATCGTGAGGGTCCCGTAAAACAGATGAAGAAAGGGGGTTTGCACTACCACAACAAGATGATGAAGGACTCCAGAATTGTGGGTAGCTATGGTCGACATGTAGCAGCGACAGGGGAAGAAGGCGGCGGTGGTGGAGGAGGAGTTCTCAGGACACAAAGATCTCTTGAGTGGCATCATCTGCCTCGAGACAATTGTGGTGATGAAAATTCAGCAAGGATGATGACAATTGATATTGACATTAACTGTAAGCATGAAGATCCCCATTTGGCCAAAGGAATCCGGATTCTCACCCGCGAACAAGGCAACAAGTTGCTTGCTAGCAGGTCAGTGATTGATTTTGTATTGCTTTTGTATTTGTCATCCTGCATTCTTTTGATCCTCTTCTTCTTTACATTTCTATCAGTTTTGAGGATTCCTCTTTCATTTGGAACTTTTCTTCTTCTTCTCATCATGCAAGAAGGCCCACTTGCAAAGCATTTGAGCAACAGTGAATTTCATCAACTCCCATCATTGTTGCACACAAATCTCAGGTACCTAGTAACTCTTACATTGGTTGCATATTAGGGTTTCTGACATGTCAAGGTTCTGGGTACGCATGCATGTATGTCTATCCTCAAGTTTCTCTCTCTATTGAATCAGTATTAGGTAATGAAAGGTGACTATGCAATGATGAGGCTGGAGAAATGATGAAATGTTATTCCCGTAGTGTATTCACAATCTTTTCTCATCCTTATACTACATTGACAGATTCCGGGCAGATAGCCTGTACATCTGTGATTGGCCAGGCTGTGTGCATCCGGGAGAGAAGCGGATGTACAAACTGTTTCGGGGGATCTTCAAAAACTTCAAGCACTCACACGTGTGGCGCAACCTCAGAGACCTGCAAGCTAAGAAATCAGAGCTGTCATGTGCCTTCTGTTCATCATTTTCAACATGGGATATGGTGACCACATTTTGTCTGCGGCACTCTTTGGAGTATCATGAGGATGGCGAGCCGGTCGTCCGTGCTTATGTGTGTGAAAATGGCCATGTTGCTGGTGCTTGGACTGACCGTCCTGTGTATAATTTGTGATGATGAAAGGGTCACCTGGGAGCAAAAGATTTCATAAGCAGCAGCCAGGTTTCATGGACCCACTGGTGGGTGAAGGTGGCGAGCAACTTAAAACTGAAACTCTTCTTTTTTGTTGTTATAAATCTCTCTTTCTCCATACGAGTTACAAGTTATGACCCTGTTAGATGTTAGTATGTTTGCCACAAACATGAGTTCCCCCCCACCCCCCCTGCTACAGTTAAGACTGTATTGGGAATAGGGGAAGGGATGCTGACATTTATTTCTGGGAAGCAGAAGCCACTTGTTGTCCATGGAAAAAATATATTGGCTCATAAATCTCTCTCAGTATTTTGACGAATTGCGAATTTGGCTGGTGACAGTCTGTATAATATGATGGTATATTTGTCATTCAAACTTTTGAAGCTCATTTGCAACTACCTATCTTTAGGCTGTGAGGATTGGTGAGCCCTGAATAATTCAAGGGTGAAATTGGGTATTTGTGCAAACTGAGTTTTAAGCAGGCATTTCAAGATCCCATTCCATAGTTATCTCATGTCATTTCTTTCTTTCTTCCTCAGGTGGTGCATCCATGTATCAGAAAGTATGCCTGAAAAGTTTGAAGAACAACAGATTCAAGTACATGGGAAGAAGATGCCAAGTTGACTGAGGATGTTCTGCACTTCTCAGTGAGAAATGTTTCATGTTTCCAATCTCTTTAAAGATACCATTGAACAAAGATGCCCTTGTTGACGCCCTCGAACATCCAGTGTCCTTGAACAAAAGCTGGAGTAATTCAAGCAAAAATATTGTAACAGTAAGAAGTTGGTGTTGAACGGGCTTTGGAGCAAATGATCTGCTCTGGATCTCTTTTCAAGGAGGTATATTTATGGATATAAGGTGCTGAGTACTCTAGGAGATTTCTTCAAGTGCTTTACAGTCCCATTCAAGCATGTAGGGAGTCTTACTATTGTTTAGATCCATAATATACAGGTGCAAAGCCATAATTTGATGTTTTTCTCAGAAAAAAAAGGGAGAGTTTGTCAAAAATATATGTGATCTATGTGGAGTGAATTTGGTAAGAGCTTCCCCAAGAAGAAAGGTAAGTTATTCATTTGTCCTTAGGCAAAACTTCATGATTTGCCAAAATGGGTTTTGAAACTGTTCTTTAGAACATTTCTCAAGGATGTTGAAATTTGCCTTAACAAATCTTCCTACTCCAAAATGGACTAGACTCATCTTTCATTTTAAAGAAGTGGCCAGAACAAACCAGAACCCACCAGTGCACCATGGAAATGTTAGGCTAGTTGACAAATCAACTTAATGTTTAGGCGCATCTTTGTCTATCCTCATTTTTTTTCTTTCTTTTTAAAAGAAAAGATAAAGATTACCTTTTGTAGGTGTGAACATGTTGCAAACTCAAAAAAAATAAATTGATGTTAGTTATTAATTAACATCATGTGTGAACATGTTAAAATGATGTTTAAGAGGTTGATGGTAAATTGCATTGTTAATTGTGGTATTGTGATTCATGGCAGTATGTTTATGTTAAGGTGATATTAGCTACAAGCTCTTCACACTGAGTGTGGCCATACAAATTTACCCACCTATGATATATTTCATTCTTTTCCTACTTACTCATGATTCTTCCCCACTTTGACATAGGCAGTGCCCTAGGTAGTGTGAAGGGGGACGAAAGCGAGTTCACAGGATAAGTTACCAAGAGGGAAACTTGGTAACTCGGTTGTGGTTCATCCACCTGAGCCATAGCAGGTTTCCAATCGATGTTGCACTGGTGGGTGCTGGGTCAATAACCAGCATTAGGGGCTAACACACTGATATGGGTCTTCCCGATTGGATCCTACCACTGACCATGGTTTTGTCCAGTAAGTGGCTTGAAGCTGCTGGTTACCAAATATAGTCAAGGCACTCCCTCATGGATGCTATTTTTCATATTTTTGAGAACCAGGCCTTTCACTGGCTACCTACAAAATCCATCCATAATCCCTAAGAAGCTACTCCACCAGTTGTGGGAGGGTGTGGAACAAAGGAATCTAAGCTGGAGTGTTAAACTCGAGATTGAAACCTTACCAAACTTTATAAATGACAGCACCCATCTGAAGAGGAAGTACCGAAGGAGAGGAAAGACACATTTAAGTGCAAGTTGAATTGCAACAAGTTAGACATCCAAGACTGGGGTCTGATGGTGAGGGTCCTAAGTCCTAACTCAACATACTCCTAACAGCACAACAAAAGGGTTCAAAAAGTGGATATCCTGGCTTAGCCAACTATGGGAGGGGAAGTTGAAACGTGGCTAAATCCAAATGATACTGGGTGATTTGAAATGGAAGATATTTGCATCTTTTGAAACATAATGCAAGTGGCATTGGCAGAGAAAAGTGACCAAAACAGAAAGTGGGAGACTGTTTTACTCAATCATAACCCAAGCTGAGTTACCACAGTCACGTAAGAAAAAAATCCAATTGTTTATTCAGACCATTATTGGCACGTTCTTGATTTTAGGGAGGTTCAGACTCCAGTCACATGTTTTCCAAAATACTTAAACTCACAATTTCACATGGGAAAAAAAAACAATGGTTTTCATCAGTGGCTACATGAAACTTTCATAAAGCTGCACATACATACATACATATATATATATCAGAGTCTTGAACTCTCATCATGTTTTAGACTGTGATGACATTAATCACAAGTCTCATGAAAATCGGTCCAGGCCTGTAAGCTTCTTGGGCCATCTCACAGTCTTTATCCCTCAAGAGACAAAACCCAATTAAGACCATCCACTCTGAGTAGTATTAACTTCTCCCTGATTTAGTTCCATACAGGCCAACCATTTTGCTTTTCTAAGGACCCTTATTTCCATTATTTATGAGAAAGAGGTTGATTGATTTGGGGGCCAGGGGTGGGCACAAAAGAAGGGAGATTTTCACTCTGTCCAAATGGGTGCATGCATGATGTCCATTCATGGAATTCATTGAGGGTTATGGAACGTGGCATCAAATCATACAGCTCTTCCAAAGCTTGAATTTTTTTCACTATGGAACGGGCCTGATAGGGTTCATTATCAGGCTCATTATAGAGAGATTGGTAGGGTGAGCTGCTGTTCCATGAGGTGGTAATGGGTTCTTCCAGGGTTTGTTCCAGATCATAACAATCCCTCATGATAATCTTGACACTCCAATTGGTCAGGTCACAAGTTACAACCCATAACCTTGGATCTTCATTTCATTAGTGACCCACCCTTTGCTGCGAAACCTGGGCTGTCATTGGCCCAATGATTTGCTAACCCTTTGTTGTTTGGATGAAGATGTTATAACCAATCACTGTGTGGATGAAAAGAGGGCATTTCAATTCACATGATGGATGGTTATGTCCAGTAACTGGCTTGAGTGCACTGGTTACTGTCAATAGTCTCAATGCTCATACACCTGAACTATCCACAGTAACCTGCAGTGTCACATGAGGAATGGTTATGTCCAGTAACTGGCTAGAGTGCGCTGGTTACCGTGAATAGTCTGGAAGCTCACACACCTGCACTATTCATAGTAAACTGCAGTCTCACTGGTTACCTAGTGGGTTCCACCAGGGCCTGTTCCAGAGTGTGTTAATGGGGTCAATTGGGTCTGTTTTAATCAGTGTGGTACTGTGGTAATGGGTTCTACCCAGGCCTGTTCCAGCAAGTCACCAGTGACACAACCAAAAGTGGAACCAGCATATGACTGCCTGTCCCCACCTACGAAAAAGGCCTTAAAAATGCCTGTACAGGACACCAAAGTCAGTGAATCACTAGAGAACAGGCCATAAAAGGCCATTCTTTCCAGTCTGCTAAGCACTCCCTAGGGTGTGCTCTGGGTGCACATGGCTTCTATGGCCCCTTCACTGCCCGCTATAGGATTTAGGTCACCTTGTTTTAATGTAGGTAATGGGTTAAAATTGGGTTAAAATTAAGTAGGTCGCTAACAAAGGTCGGTGACAGAATCCAACAGAATCAGAATTTGCTGCAGCCACCACCACGGGGGGGGGGGGGGGGGGGGGTGCTGAATCAACAGCCACTACTATATCGCCTTCTTCATGAATAGCAGTGCCTAGCAGCACTGACTTATCAGCTCTCAATAATGGGAGTAGACAAGTAGATGGTAATCTGCCCAAAATTTCAGACAAACCAGTACACCAACTTCTGCATCTTGAGTTGCATTTCCTGGAATTACATTCACAGTGGCAACAGGAAGACTGGATCATAGCATTGGTTAGCACTCAAGAGATATAGCTTTAAAAGAGAAATCTACTTGGATGCAAAACATTTGCTCAAGCTATGATGCGAAAAATCATACCCACAACAACACAACACTTTGAAGGTAACCATATTGTCAGTTCCAGCAAAACCAATAAAAACCCAAAACTAATGCCAACAAACTGAGGGCAGTTGTAACTGGGAATCTGGTTTCAGAAGCTAAGGTCCCCAAAGAGTACAATTTTTCCATGTGTTGTGATCACCATGGTATACTTGAAATGCCCAGTCAACTTAGAACTAAATACTACACCTGTGTGGAGAACATGTATTGTAGCAATACATCTTTACATCTTTTTGATAAGAAAGTGATAGTGGGACAGAACAGCCTTGACAGTAAACTCAGAACTCTCAGCAAGGTGACTTTGCCATAACTACCTAAAAGTTGGGCAACTAGGTAAGAGTGAGAGGGACAGAAGAAGGCAGAAGGATACACACAGCTCTGCTAGCCTCTAAACAATAAGCAACCTCACAAGATGAGGGATTCTAAGTGTACAAAGACTGCTAATTCTGCTGCTCTAATTTTATACCATTCCAGACACCCGAGGCATCTGTGAAAATTATATACGGCAGTGATATTACTCAACTTCCTACACTAAAAGAATACATGCACACCACCAGCTTTAAGACAATGGTACTGCTTTCACTCAAAAGTTTCCCAATTTGCATTCACAGAGGCAGAGGAGGGAGGAGGAACTGCAAGGCTGCCCATACCACCATCAAAAGTTTCCCACTGAGTGGTCACTACCACTTGATTCTCTTTTGGCGGTGGCTGCATAAGTGCTGCTCTTAATCTGTCCACTGCCTCCACTAGTCCTTGAACCCTCTTCACCTGCACAGTTGGGAAAACATTGACAAGATTAACCAATCAGCAGCATGGGGGAAGACATATTCCAAAACATCAATGTAACCATCAGCAAAGGTCAGTAATGGCTCAGAATTGAATTAAGGTAGTCAACTGAGAAGGTCTAATGACCTTTCTTCTAAGGAGGGCATTCATTATCTGGTGAACAATGTGGGTTTTGTATCCATTATGATTGAGTCCCTGCTGTATGATACTCTCCCAGATTTTCAGCATCTTCCAAAATTCAGAAGACCATATCTGGGATATGAAATTGGTTTGCCATCCCAACAGCAGCTTTCAACCATGATACTTATGAAACACAACTTCAGGTCTCCTGTGAAAGGGCTCTCCCATATGCTTCTACTGGGTGCAATGGTAATTTAGATGCAAATTGACAGTTGTGTGGACCCACAACTGCCATTTTCACATTGGTGTCCATAACATGTCAACAAGGAATGGAAGTGCTGGAGGGTTTCCAGTTCTTTTTCAACAACTTTGGAACCAAGCATCAGAAAGGTAGTTGCAGTGAGAACATGGCATGATACCTGTGTTCTCCTCAGAATCTTAGCCTCACCAACTGCCTCAATCCCATCAAGTCTAAGCAACCTCTGCATCAAAGCTTCGTTCAAGTGGCGCAACTCACTTGCTGAAAGTGCATCTCCACTTCGGAATGATCCTTCAGAAGTTGACACCTACCATCATCAATGATGAATTTATGACCAACTCCAATATATACTTGGAAAGACTAACCACATGAGTTGCATCTGAAACTTAGGAGTAAAGGGCTCATTGCTGAACCTGTGAACAAACCATGTACTCAAGTTCAAAGCAGATTAGCACTAACATCAGACAGGTATGAAGTTTAAAGATGAAAACAGATTCAGCCATTCCATGCTAGATGAACACAGGGAGGGAAGAAATTCCCTAAACACTTGCAGTAAAATGGACTGTATGTGGTGCAGAATCTCTACTCCAATGCAGTGGTGAGAACGTCATCCCATACCTGTTCTGCCAGTTTATCCACCTCTGCTTGAATGCTTGTTACAATTTGATAGGAGCGAGTGATTTTCTCTTGCTTGTACTGCTCCTGAACCTTTCGCTCACGCGCAGCAGGATCCTCCACAAGGATGAGCTTTGCTTTGTCTTTCACACCTGCCATGTGCAGTGCTTCTGAATCTTCTTTCTCAACTCCTTTGAACAGTAATCGCTGCTCCTTTGGAGCCAAACCAGTGAGTGGTACAAGCAGCCTCTTCACATCCCCTGCATCCACATTGACATCCCCCCTCTCTCTCACATCAGTTTTCTTCAACACAGCAACACCCTGATCCTCATATCCATCAATTACAATTTCCCAGATGCAACAATTAGAGGTACTTGCAGTGAGAAACTGCCCTAGGAGCAAGAGAAATTTCTTCTGCTGCAGAAAAAAAATGCTTCACATGCCTGCACTAAATTTAGCTGTTCATCAATCAAGGATTGAAGAGGCCATACACCTGATCCTACTGCTTGCAAATCTCTGCTCATTCAGAAATTTAGGGTAGTCGTCTTTAGAGATCAAAAGCCTGCTTCTACCAAACCTTCAAGAACACATGCATGAAGAAGAAGAAGAAGTCGTACTAACTGTAGCACCAGCTTCCGCTCTCCGTCAGAACCACAAATCCGTCATGCAACAGCCATACCGCAAGACGACGAGGAGAGAGAGAGAGAGAGAGAGAGAGATCTGTTCAACACAGGCAATGTCGGCGACAAAGATCATCCGTCTGCCTGCACCTAGAGAAGATAAGCATGCAAAACACAACCAAGATACAGATCTCACACAGGAGCGAGCGAGCGTGCGTCCCAGTGTAGGGAAGACTAACAAAGACACGTACCGAAGCTACCATGAGCAGGAGCCGTAATGTCATGAGAGACGAGGCCGAAGGAGACTTTGATCTTGACAAGAGGTCCAAAAACAGCGGCGGCATCGGTAACGTCACGTCTCTGCACCAACATACCACCAGGACGCATCTCCCATTCGATACCGGCAGCATCAGCATCAACATCTTCATGCTCCATAACGGCAGTACTCCCCTTGTCCAAAATCCCCTTACTACTCGACCTCTTCATACCGCCATTATTCTCCCACAGTCCTCCTCCAAAGCTCTGATCATTGCCGCTGCTGCTGTTGTTGTTCTTGACAATCCCTCCTCCTGCTCCTCCTCGGTCATGTTTCCATCCTTCCTGCAGCTTCTTCTTGGCTTGCTTACGAGAGAAAAACATGCTCGTTTCCGTAACAACAACGGTCCTTACGAGACGTGCGCAGCACAGCAGCAGCAACACACCCCGCACGCACCAACGCACACAATGGAATCGAGGATGACCAGGAGAAGAAGAAGAGCTTCAGTAGGAGGAAGAGGAGGAGAACTACTCAGGAGGGGGTCCAAAAGAGGAAAAACTGAGGGACCGACCAATCGGAGAGGTCCGACGGGGCCGGGGGGAAGTGAATTATTATTTGGGTGTCGTTTTGTGATGAGAGAATTCTGACAATGGGCACTCGGTTCTAAGTACCACTGGGCTGGCTGATTCCTAATAAATTTCACTTCTTTATTTCTTTTCTATTCCTAGTACCTACGGGAAAGGCTACAATGGCTGTTTGAAATAATAATAACTAGGTAGGTACTTAATATTAGGTGGTAATTATCAACTTTATAAAAAAAAACCTTCTATTACTGACTTTGATTTTTTGGTTTTGGCCATATGTAAGGCCCCGCTTTACACTAGGAGTCAGGGGCCAAAAAAACTTGAAGCCAACTTTGAGCATTTTTGGGTTGCAAATTGGCTTCCCAAATTGGATGGTATACTTTTCCAGCCTTGGGGCCAATACAAGGCCATAAAGTTAGGGCAGATTGAATTTTTTTTTTCTATTTCAGCCTTGACTCCTAGTGTAAAGCCCTTGGGGCTGATTTCAACTCTTGCACCAATAGGAATGCTGGATTTGGGTTGAACGTTGGCTTGACTCCTAGTGTAAAGTGGGCCTAAGCATTATGGAGTGTGCTGGGTATATAGACCATTTGTGGCCCAGTGACATGTACATTTATCATGGAGTTTGCCGACCACAGGCCATTGTGCCCAATGACAACATGTACTATGGGGTGTGCCGGGTGTAGGTCATTGTGCCCTATGATGATGTGTAGTATGGAGTGTGTGCCAGGTACAAGCCATTGTGCCTGATGAGGTGTATTTTGGTGTATGCTGTTTATAGGCCATATTGTGCTTGGTGAGGTGTCTTATGGAATGTGTTGGGTACAGGCCATTGTGCCTGATTAGGTGTATTAAGGAGCATGTCAGGTATAGGCCATTTTGTGCCTGGTGAGGTGTATTATAGAGTAGTGTCGTTACAGGCCATTGTGCCCAATAAGGTGCATTATGGAGTGTGCCGGGAATAGGCCATTTTCTTGGTGAGGTGTATTATGGAGCATGCCATGTACAGGCCATATTGTGCCAGGTGAGGTGCTTGAGAGGAATTTGGGGGAGACTGAATTTTGGAACATGTAGAGAAATGGTCACAATGGTTGGCACGGGCCATTATGTAATGGCCTTCATGGATTTATATAATGGTCAAGTGGATTTACACAATGCTCCTGTGGATCTACATAATAGTCTACTTTATCCACTGTAGAGGGAGACAAACACACTATTATGTGGATCCATATGACCATTGTGTAAATCCCAACCATCCTGGGAGCACTATATGGGGCCAAGTAAGTACCAAGTGCCCAAAATTGTTACATATTATATATTGACCATTGGGATGATGTGGCTGAGTAGTGGTGGCTGGCTGGTGTGATGAACAGCCATTATCTAATACAAACTTGGTAGGGTCTGAGCAATGGCCATTATCTAATATAATACTTGGCTGGGTCTGACCAAAGGCCATTGTCATCTACAACAGAACTTGGTCCGAACTGTGAACCAATTGCCATTATTTTACACAAAACAACACTGGGTCCAACCAATGGTCATGATCTAATACAAAACTTGGTTAGGTCCAACCAATGGCTGTTAACTAATACAAAACTTGGCTGGGTCACCAATGGCCATTATCTAATACAGAAGTTGGCCCGTCTAATGAACCAATGGCAAAAATCAAGTAGGTAAAAAGGTCTGTAACTCCTGGTTTGGCAGGTTTTCAGGCTTTCTTAAAATGGCAGAATCGGCCACAGCGGACAATTCTGTCATTTCCTACCAACCTATCCCTTTTACCACAACTCAATATAATCTATGGCCTGCCTACCCTACTTTACAACCTACCTACAGACCTTTACACCAAGAAACATGCCTAAAGGACACATTCTGCCAGTTATTTTGTCCTTAGAGCAGGGCCTACCAGCCTCACCCTACTGAGGCAGAATGCTCCCTATGGGCTAGGGTGTTCTCTAACACATAAAGTTGGCTGACCAATGGTCACTACCTACTAGCTACATAAGGTGACCAATGGCCATTATGGGACACAATTGGCACTGGGGGGGGGGTCTACCACATAATCATTATGGCAACCATTCCATACTACATAGTCATCTGTCATGACAAAGATTCCACCCTTCATCCAGAGCTTCATAGTGTCACCTGAGCCAATTGGTATGAGCTACTAGGCAATTGCACGGAATGGGCAAGCGTGAGCTGATTCCATAAAATTAAGTTCTGGGGTGGGAGATTCAAGTGTAAGGTATTTTGACAGACTTTGTGTTCAACAAAGATTTCAGTAGGCTAATTATTGTTGGTACGAGTGTATGATCATCATGACCAGAAGATTATGTCATATAATGTGGTCAAGAAAATGACATTTCTTGCTATCCCTGACCTTTACTTAATGTTTTCCCAGACAGATTAATGAAAACTTATTTGGCAACCTATTATGTTAAGTAGCTAATACTGCTGTCTTGGACCAGATTTGGGCATTCGAGTTTTGTGGTCCCATCAACCAGCTGGATTTCACAGTTCTGTTATAATACAATTGAAAGCTGTTTGTCATTTTCCTCTTCTTCATCTGGGTGGTCATGGTGGTTGTTGTTCTTTGTTGTTGTTCAGAGGAAAAGGGATGGGTTTTATTTGATATATTATAGGTGTTGGTGAGAATGAGTGTCGGTGGTAGTTGATTGATCGAGCCATTTGAGTGTGAAATTGATGATGGGGGCTTGCTTGGGTGAGGGCCCAATTAGGTAGGTAAGTATGGAAGTAGGTACCTAGTAAATAAATGAAAAGTACTTAAAACAATGAAAAATAGGACCTAGGCTAACCATTGTGGTTACCTGTGGAACATCAGCTCAATGAAGTGTTTCATGTCCAGACATCATCCATACCTAGTGGGTGCACTGTTGAGTGCTGGTTGATTTACTCTGGCCTTGAGTAGGGCAGGGGGGGACCAGGGTCAGTCACTTTTATCTCTCATTTTGTTAGTTTGTTCTTTGTCTCCTTGATTGATTAGGCAAATCAAGTAAAGGACTCTTAGAAAGAAGGTGGTAACTTGTAAATGGTGGAGATTGATGCTTTATTTGGAAAAAAATTGTCATTTTTTACCCAAAAATTGGGAAAATTTTGGTAAATATTTTTATAGTTTGAATTAGATTAGTTTTGAATCAAAATTTTCCATATCAAAAATTTGGAAAAAGAAAAAAGAAAAAACCCATGGTTGTGATGATTTGATTTTCTTATACTTTTTATATGTGACATTTCTAGCTTTCTTCACCTTTGCTTTGGTTTCTACTTGGGTTGGGTGCAATCAACTAAATGAATGATAGAGAAAAGAAGAAGATGGTCATAGTGATGGTGGTGGTATTGTTAAGCAGGTCCCACTCTTATTATTGCAACCTTTCTTTCACCTAGGTTGCTCATCCCACACCCACAAAAGAAAAAAAACTTTTTGACTCTAGGACACGAACCCCTGTAATCAATCAATTTGAGAGGGACTCTTACCAACAATGTATGTACTTGAACCTTTTTTGAAGGTGGACTCTATTATGTACACACACAATGGTTGGTGGGTAGACTTGTACCATTTTGCCATGACTCCCAGACCTCTCATGCAATGAAAGAGTTTGCCCTCTTTTCCACTGTTGAAGGTGGGCTCTATTATAGACACAAAATCCTAAACCCAAAACCCTTTATATGAGAATAGAGACTTATAGGGTGTGTGTTGAAGGTGGCCTCTAATATGGACACAATATTCTAAACCTTAAACCTTGAACCCATATCTAAATCATATTAAGTAAGAGTTCTTTACAATATATTTCATCCATCCTAATACCTAGGCTGGTTAGTCACTGATTAATTTTATTTTGAAATTTCTGAAGTTTTGTGAAAAATAGGCGCCTGCCATGCCCAAAATCTGAATTGAGTTCTCAATTTGAAAACCATTTTATTTTCTGGGAAATCAATAGATTATGTAAATTGTTTTTGCTTAACTTCTAGGAGGAAGGACCAATACCGAAAAGTTGATCATACATGTAAACAAGCAAGGACTTTGGTGAGATTCTTTCCAATCATTATGTGTTTATATAATTTTGTCAACCTAGCTTTGGTGCCATATGTTTTTCATTGATGTCATAATTCACATTGGAGAACCACGCTAGCCTCGTCTTAGAACATATGGACTTAAAATTAGTCTGACAAGTCTATTACATGATAGCACAAGAGTATTCATGTAAAAGATCAAACAAGACACCTTTTACAATTAGTAGGACAAACTATAGGGGGAACCTAGACTATCGCATGATTTTCAATAGTAGTAGTTGCTTTCATTTCTTGTAGATATCTTTTGTAAGTCTATTGAAATTACACACTCAAAGAATAAGGTTCAAAATTAATGTTATAAATATGTGTAATGTATTTGGAGTTGGGATTTCCAAGTACTAAATCACACTTATTGTATCCAATTTCCCATCTGCATTATTAAGTATTGTGCTACTTTATATCAGTGGGTTCTTAGGATAAAGCATGATTTTGACAATATACTTTGAATAACAAGTGCATGCCAGGACACAAAACCATCACAATTTTTGTCCAAATTTCTACCTTGGGTCCCTACCAGGGTTTTATCCCCAGATATTTAACATAAGATTTTTGTGATTTTTTCAAATTTTAGAAAATTATGTTAGTAAGAAAATCTCAAATTTTTTTTTCTAAATGACCAAAAATTTCAAGAAAAAAAACTTAGGTTCCTACATATCAAAAGGAAATAGTTAATGTTTATATTAGCAAGAAACTGTAATTGGATAGTGAAGCTCCTTTTGGTAGAAAGATTATCAAAGTGGATCTGACATACAATATAAAAAGAAGTGAACATAGAAGAATGACCAAAATGACAAAAATCAGATTTTCATTTGGAAATTTCGTATTCACCTCTCAAAGTTCAGTAGCTAAGTAATGTGTGATTTATGTTGAACAGTCCATTTTGCTTTAGTCAAAGGACTCTGAACCGAAAAGGCCGAACACATTCTTGGTTGAATCGCAAGAAAGTTGATTTTTTCTGAAAATTCAGCAAGTAAGCTGAATTTTGTACGTATATAATCCAATCTAATTTGATATAAAACTTGGCACATTCACAAATCCAAGTTATAATTTGTTGTAAAATTCAATATTTATACAAAATCTAGCTTTTCGAATAGTGTGTAATGTGTAATGTACACATAAAGCCCCGCTCATTTTTTGGTAGTGTATTTGCAAATATGCTTACAGAGTGTGAGAAACATGTGGGTGTTTTGAAAAAGGAATGCCCACCTTTGTGCATTCCTTTTTTGAAACAATCATGGTGGGCATTCCATTTTTAAAAATGCCCATAGTCTTATTTTTTTCCCCATGATGCTTGGCGGGTACCAGGTAAAATAATAATAAAAAAAGTGGCAAGCTTTACATCATGCAACACCCCGGGGCTGGGTGCTACCCTACTTGTAAAAACCTCTGAGATTTTTTATAGTGTATTTGGAGGTATGCTTACAAAGCATAAAATCCCATGGGGCATTTTTGAAAAATGGATTGTGGGTGTTCCACTTTATGAAATCCCCCAGATTGTTTTTTTTCTGTACCCAGTGGGTACTCATCAACCTACCATGTCTCACCAAAAAAAATCACATTGATTTTTGACGTTCAATAATGTCCTTGAAGGGACGGAGTTCCAGAAGAAATAATCGCCCCTCAGCTCCACGTCGCGCAGGCACTAACTCTCTGAACTCCCTGCTCCTTGGGTATTACCCTACACATCAAGGATTTTGAGGGCAGATGGCGCACACTTTTCAGGCATCTTAGATTGCAGAAGAAAGCATAGTTCTTGAAAAAAGGTGCTGATTTAGACATAAACACTGACTTTTGAGAAAGCCCAGCTCTAATTTTAGCAGAATCTGCCCTCAAAACTTTGTTGGCCTTGCCTACCAAGGCAAGGATACTGTGTTTAGACTCATTATAGAGTATAATAGCTTGATGAATTTGGCCCGTAGGTAGTAGGTCTGTTTTTATACGAGGAATTTTGAAAGATGATATTTTTGCTTCTGTTGAAACTTGAGATTAGTCATAGAGTTATGATATCCTGAAGGATTTGGTTTCTTTCAAAGGATTTTTTTGAAGATTATATTTTTGCAGGGTGGAATATCTGAATTCCATAATTCTTCTTTTGCCGTAAGATACCTTTTAATGTAAATGGCAAGGCCACAGTGTGACACACCCCTTGTTTATGCTAGGTAAGGTGCACCCTAGGACACACTCTGCAACTAGTTTCAGCTTTAGGTCCTAAGGGGCACCTTATAGAGTACATAAAAGGTCCCAAAATGACAACCATTAGAAAGTGATTGTCACGAGCTGACAAGGAATTTGTATGCCAGTACAGAGAGATAAATGTACCTAGGAACATTTGAAGCTGCACTCTGAGGGGCAAGATGCTGTTCCCTCAGTTGATAATGGGGGTTCTACAGAGGCTTGTTCCAGAGTTTCCCACTGCTCATTCAGATCACTACAGTGTTCCCCACTGTTGATTCACATCACAACTGGAACTGGCAGAACTAAAAGTGGAACCAAACAGATGCTGCCTGTAGGCTACCACCTGGGGAAAAAAATAATTTAATGTTCAAGCTTTTTTTAAAGTACCTGAATAAAGACACCAAAACTGATTACTATGTTAAAACTAGTGTTGCATGTTGTCTTTTTTATAATGAACAAACTAGTGGGTAATGGTTGGGTATATGGACCCTTCACCCATGGTTCTCAAAAATCAAATAACGGGTCAAAGATCCTACTATGACCTACCAATTCTTTCACTTATTTGATTCTGAAAATTTTCAAAGACCTGAAAGCTGAGGGTTATTTAAAGGTACAAAAGGTTACCCTAAACCTCAGCTTATGGTTATTTAGGGTTTGGGGTAACCATTATGTACCTTAAAGTAAGGTTTAGTGTAACCTTCATGTACCTTTAAAGAACCTTATAAAGTAACATAATTTTGTGTCTCATTAAGAGATTTATGCAGGTGTTTTCTAAGGTGAGACAGGTTGTTATTTAATGGTTCTATTTTTTGTGCCCATGACTTGTTCATTCTAATGCAAATCAACGAACAACTGATTTCACATGGGCATGAACATCTAAACATCCCATTATCACCTAAGGGAATGACGACTCACCTTACCAGGGCAATTCCATAGTACATCGAAGTAGTGCTCCCAACAATGGTTGAAACCCTCCTTCACAAAATGAATGATTTGGTCACAAAACATGTGAATCACATTATAAGGAAGTCCCTCTCCATGGTCCTGAATTTTCAAACAGAAGACACTACATGTCTTCCACATGCAATGAGTGTGGGCCAAGCATAACAGAGCACTACAGTCCAGTAATACTTTGCTAGCTTGTTGGGGAAATGGGTTGGCAGGGCGTCCCACTTTGATTATTCATAGAAATCAGAGAGCGTGTCCATGTGTGTCCATCCCAAGTCAAATGTGGATGGCCTGATAGCAAGCAAGCAAGCACGGTCACATTGGGTTTTAGTTCCAGAGACTCGTGCGTGATCATTGGATTATGCCATTCCATACATTGACAAGCTGCTTTGGAAAAGTGGAAATTTGATGCTGAAATGAGTGTCCAAAGTGGTGGTGCCTTAGGAACCAGTGTTTTTTTCTGGAGCGAAAATTCGCTTTTTTCCGACTGGCTGCAGGAAACCACTAAAACCTATGAGGGGGAAAAACGTTTCTTTTGGGACAGATTCACAAGACAGTGATGGGTTTTGGCCATCCATTCCCCATCATAAAGAATCTCAATGGTCAGCTGTCGCACATACATAGATCAACTGATATTAGGGTTGTGGTAGATGATGTGCATCTAGCCACCCATTCACATGCCAACTTATTCCCAAGGTCTCCATGTTGCTTTATGATTTTCAATGTGTTTGGTGGCTAGTCGCTAATAGGTATTAGGTTGTAGTAGGTACTTAATACCTAGGTAGGAGGTAGGTACTAGGTACTAGGAATTGTGTAGTCATCGACTCATTAGTGAGTGGTCACTAAAACCCTAACTGTTGGTGGCTGAACAATAAGTTAGTGACCAAGCATTCAAAGCTCAAAACCCTAAATTCTAGCAACCATTTGAAATTCACATCTTACAGATCATGGGTGCTAACTCCCAAGTCCTAATTGTCAATGTTTTTTTTCTTTTCATCTTGTCCTACTCAATGCTAATAGCTGCAACTTGCAACATTCAAGATTCATCCCTCCAGAATGAACATTTAGGTTATTTAGAATACAATGGGTATGAGGGTCATTGATGAACGCCGAACAAGGATCCAATAGATCTTCATCTTGATTTTCATATATGCACATTGCAATTTGCAAGTCTACAATTGCTTAAAATTTATTTGTTGCATTGATTTACCATCTATGTAGTACAAAATGGTGAGTGGTGGAATCTCACTATGAGGATTTTTTTGAACTGGTTATCATTCACATGAACAGGTTTAACCGGCAAAGCTTGAATGTGAACAGGGCTTGGGTTTGATTGGTGAAGCTTGAACATGAACACGGCCCAGGCTTGAGCCTTGAATCACAAGCAATGATTCTTAGTGTTGCAACATTGGAAATCAAGAACTAGGATCCAATGGTGTTCAATCTTTAAAAGCTCACCACTCCACCTTGAAATGAAAGAAAGTTCTTCAAACCTCACCTTTTGAATTTATTTTTTTTTGTGTTTTTTTGTGTGCATTGTGTAGTCAACACTGAACCAGTGTCATCCATATTTGTGTTTCAAGAATTGAAATTCGAATTGGTTTAATATTTGAATTCAAGGTTGTAACTTGTGTGTGTGACTTTGTCACTTTAAAATTTGTGTGATTTTGTCAATCTAAAGCTTGTCTATGATTTTATCACTTTTTGTGCAAACTTCTATGCTAACTAAATTGGAATCTATTGATCCAAGTCTAGAGTTTAAAGATGTTTTTCTTTAGAATTTAGATGGCATTGAAATTGAAACCTCCTCCCAATTTCAAGTTCAAATTTATTTTTTGAAAGAACAATCATGGTTTTAAATTTGTAGCTTAATGAGACAGAGTCTAATGCATAGGGAAAAAAACATAATGTTTGCAACCTTGAACATGGACCTAATCCTATTGTTGTTGAGATCCAAAATGATCAAAATTTTCTTCTTTTGTCCCTTCAGAGTCATAATCCGAGCCTTGATGATACTAATTTTGAAATAATAGATGCCCTAGGAGTTTAACCAAAAAGAAACCTAAAAAATCCCCAATAGATGTAGTGAAGAAGTTCCAAGATGTTTGGTTTATGAAAATGCCATGGGCTGAAACTATTTTTTATGCACTTGGAAATCTATCAATTGTGAGATGTAAAGTCTGCATTAAGATAGAGATAAAAGATAATTTCTTAAACCCAAAGTGAGATTCACTTGAAAAAGAAACAGAGAAGAGAAAAAATGAAGAAAGGCTTAAGGTTGTGGATGTCATGTGTGCACATGCCAAAAATGAAACAAAATTTGTTTCAATGAATTGCCCTTGTATTTTGGAGCAGGTTCAAAGTGAATTTGAAGGAAAAAACAAAAGGAAAGTGATTTAATTTGTTTCTATATTCATGCTTCTTGCCCAAGAAAAGCCCATGACCAAATACAAAGATTTAAAGTCCTTATATGAATTTTTGAAGCTCAAAAACACTCCCAAGAAACATTGGAGTGATTCTTTAGGTTGGGAAATTGAGGAATATGTCCATAATCAAATTCTAGCAACCAGTAAAGTTGTTATCTAAGAGGCCAAGTTCGTGGCCTTAACATATTTTGGATGATCACAGTTGGTTTTTTATCCATGGATGTTGTGTCCAAGATTGGTGTCACATTCCTATTTTGCTTACAATTGACCGTGTTGTGGAAGGATCCAATGGACAAAACTTAACCAAAGGCATCACGGATATTTTCATGGTTGTTAGTGGTTTAGCAAAAGTTGAGATACCTAAGAGGTTATTATGTTTTGGTGCAAATAGTTTGAGATACCTAAGAGGTTATTATGTTTTGGTGCAAATAGTTTGAGATACCTAAGAGGTTATTATGTTTTGGTGCAAATAGTGTGAGTACCTTTTAGGGTGCTTGAAATGGAGTTATATTTCAAATTCAAAAGTGTTATGTTCTTTTTTTTATTGGCATCCACTATATGGCACATTGTACTAATCTAGTAATCTAAACATTTTTTCATTTACCCATGGTGACATAATTAGAGGATCTACTACAGTCCTTTTATTTTTTATTTTTGCAAATCTTTGAAATGCCATTTGGAGTTTGTCAAACTAGCCCAAATTATGGAAACAAAAGGTAACAAGCTTCTTCGCAACATCAAAATTAAATGGATTAGTATGTTGAATCCCATGAAGCATGTACATGAAGAGTATTGCATTCTCTTGCTAAAAATGGCAATAGATTTAACAATTTAGCTAGGTAGCAAGTACCTTGGATCAATTGTGTGATGTCCAAGTGATTTTTGGATTGGCTCATTTAATGCCTCTTTGAACTACAATTCATTCTCACATCAAGTTTGCCCAATTGTGAGATGTGTATGGTTGTGATTTCACAACTATAATTCAATTTGTAAGTTGGATTAATTATTTTAATTATATTGTGATCAGACATTTACATTCCAAAGGGATGCATTCAAACTCTTCAATGATTTGGTGGATTGCACTCATGGTACCATCTCCATGAGATGGGTCATAGATCTAAACATTAAGTAAATGGAAGATTGAGTGTCTCACTGTTGTAACAGTATGGATTTTTTCCCCAAGGCGCATTTGGTTCAAATGCATATGGTGATTAATCTATTCTTAATTATGATGATTAACAATGGATTTTAAATAAATAACTTCATTATAAACACATCCATGTTTTTATTTTTTGAAAAAAAGTTCATCCACTACAAATAATGGATTTTGAAAGTTTGAAAATATGGAGTGGTTGGGCAATTGAAACATGGAAAAATTGGCATATTTGTGGGTGTTTTTAATTTTAAATTGTTGTAATGACTAAGTATAGGTTGTAATATGATACAGTATATTCATCTTAAGCACCTATCCCATGTAATCTTTAGTCAAATGCAAGATATGGCCTTTTGATGGTCAAAATTGGACCATATATTTATAAGTCCATAAAAAATGTAATTTGGATTTTTTTCAACCCTAACAAGCAAACATTTTCACAAACTTTACTTAAGGTGATGTTAACAAGGATTTTTTAGCCTTTGTTTTACACATTTGAAATTCCAAAGCCCTCCACAATGGCACCATCATGCACATGTACCTACCCATTTGAATTCTAGGTTTTGTGAAAAGCTATTGGGTGGGATGTTCATTCATTTAGGGTTTAAGGAAGTCTGTTCATATAAGCTTTAGAGTATGAAATGTGTTTTTCTCATTTTGACCATCATGTCAAAAATATGGTTTTTGTGTAAAGGACATAGGTAATAACCAAGAAAAGGGATGATAATTGGGTGAAAGCACAATCAAGTAGACCACAAAAGTAGTCTTTTCTAATTTAAAAGTAGTGATTTTCACATTTAAGCATGAAAATAGCTGAAGAATTCCACATATCATAATGCAAAACCATGGAGCCTCAATTGACATCATAAGGATGTAGATTCCATAAAAATGAAAAGCAATTGCATCATAAAAGTGTGTAAATATTGCATTTGAAAATTAAAAATTCAAATGTCTTAAACATACTTCATTTCCAAAAACCAAATATACCATTTCTAACTTACATGTTTTCACAAAACCTATGGTATACTTTAAGGCTCCCATTTTATTTTTTTGATTTGGACATTGTTTTAATCTACTTGCACCTACTTTTATTCATAATAATCTTACTTAATTTCTTATTAAATATGTTTGTATCATTTTTTTCACATAAAATCAAGAACCATATTAATTTCAATCTTTCTACCCAACCAAATTACATGTTTGATAATTTCATGATATATTTTAAGGTACTCGTAATTCAACCCATAAAAGTACACTAACTAGTCTACTTGATTGTGTTTTCATCTGACTAGGGATCATAAAAATGAGTGTCGCAAAAAGGGAAAAAGTTGCAAAATATTAGTGTTTCATTGAATTCAACTAAGATAATTCCAAAGAAAAAGAATAGTAGAGAAAAGGGTCCTTGAAAATGTGCATAGTGAAGAATAGTTTTGTAATGTGCTAGTCCATGAGGTTAGACAAGCAACACAAGTCATACTCGACAATATGAAAAAAACCTTGAAGGTGTTTCCAAATAAAACCACATAGGAGGAGGTAATGAAGAAGGTTTTATCAAACCCTTTTGTGGTAGTTCCAAACTTTGTTATGGTGTCTATTGATGCAATTGCTAAGAGAGAGCTCATGACTAGTTTAGTTTAGTCTTTGTTATAAGTGAAAAGAACAACTTGTCATTAGCCCAATTAATCACAAAACATGTTTTGTTGACAATAGGTGTAAGTGGTAATTCAAAAACCTTAACTAGGTAGAAAGTAAGTTTGTTGAACATGCATCCTAGGAATCTCACAAGGTTATTTGATGGTGAGAGTCAATGAGTGTGTTAGCAGGTTTCCTTTGGTTGTTGTCCATACGAAAGAAGCAATTAAATGTTCTGGCTTTTGGGATTAAGGTGATTGTTTTGTCATGGTGGAGTTCTGAAACACACATGAATCTTAACCAAAAGGAGGTGGTTCATAGAAGATTGGCACCACATTTGTATGAAGATAAACCAATGTAATAACCTCATGGAAATGTAGGTTTTTTCATTTTTTAAAGATTTTTCTCTTTGTGTTGTTATGTTTTCAAAAGTGATTTCAATGCACCTTTGCTTCTTGATCATGTTTTCAACTTTTCTTCACATATTGATATCCTTGAAGATCTCAAGTTTTGGGCACTATAAGGTTTTAAGGTTTTCTTGTTGCTTGTAGAAAACCTTCAACTTGTTGCAAATATATTCAAGCTTTTAGAAAACAATCAATCTTTTAGGGTTGGGAAGCTATAAGGAAAGCTTTGAATCTATAGAAGTTTTTCAACGGCCATGTATACTGTTAAAGTTTCAAAGCTTTCAAGCTCTTACAAGCATTCATTGATTAATAAGTTATGCAAAATTAATTGGTTCAATATGAGGATACTATAATGTTCGATTGAGGATCCTATAGTTCATTGGAAATTCCATTCTATTTTTGCAAAATTAGAAACTTGTATCTTGTTGGTTGCTTAATAGTTAATACCTTCAATTTTTGTTTGTTTTTGCATTGAACTTTGATGCCAACTATCTTAATATGGATCATATGTACATGGTTCATGAAGATTTTTAATGAGGGTTTATTTTTTCAATCGGACCTACATACCGTTGTTTTGTAAGATTACATGGCTATCTACTATTGAAACATTTGTAGCATGATATGTTAGTTGTGACAACTACATTTTTATGTAAGGTGCAATGTTGAAGCACTTTAAGGCTTCAAGGGGTTGGTTGCAATTTTTTTGCTTGTATAAATCTAGAGGTCAAAAGAATGAGAAGCACTTGCCTTATAATAAAAGCCTCAATTTGTGGAAACAACTTTGAGAAATGTTGTTTTGGTATGGTTTTGATAGATGAATTTTGTCCCTATTTAATTCATTGTATCCATGGTCAATTTGATTGAAGTGTTATTTGATAATTAGCCTTGAATTTTTATGGGGATTTACACCAAGGTTTTCTTTCATCTATCCACATTGCTTTGCAAGTTGATGATCTTAAACTACTTAAATTGGCCGCTTGTAGCATGTTGTGTTAGCTTAGTAGCCACATTTTTAGGTCTTGGATGAAACTATTAAGTCCTTTAAGGCTCAAGAACATGGAGGACTTTGGTTTGATTTAGCCACATAATTAAATTATGTTAGTTTAAAAGATTGTTGACAAAGTTAGAAGCTTTAATTCAAAATTTAAAGTAAACTCCATTATTACATTGTGGGTAAAGAAATGTTAACAAATGTAGTACCCATTATTTACCCAAATGCAGTTATTCAAATTTATTAACATTTTTGGGTACTGCGTCAATCAATAATTTTTTGAACATCTGTTTTCCTAACATCCCAATGTATTGTGATTGTTAGTAGTCTTTTTAGGGACCATATGGGACTCAAGACAAAAATGGATGGACATTGGAAAGGTTATAGAATTTTTTTGATAGATATGGGATTCATAACAAATTGACATGGACATGGCAGAAGTTTTAGTGATTATTAAAAGTTCATGGGATTACAGACTGAATTCTAAGGACATTGGAAGAATTTTATGAACTATTAGGAGCATATGGGACTTAAGATAGAAATCCTAAGACATTACTTGAAGGGACTATTAAAACCATATGGGACTTAAAACAAAAATGTATGGACATTGGTGGGGTTATAAGGATTGTCTAAAATATATGGGACTCATAACATAACTACATGGACATGGCAAAGGTTTTTGACTACCAAAAGCTTATGGGATTCAAATAAAAATCCAAGGACATTGGAAGTATTTTATGGACTATTAGAAGCATGTGGGAATTATAACAAAAGTCCTAGGACATTAAACGTGTTGGGTAAAAGCACACTATAATGGACTTTTTTGGAAGTCATAGTGGCATTTTTTATGGGTGAGTCAAGTATTGTTGCATTGTATTCAAATCTATTTGAGAAACTTGGCAAAAATGAAATGAAAAATTGAAACCTACATTCTAATCTTTCAAACCCTAAATTTTTTTACCAAAAGGATAAATGTTCAATCCAAGGTGGATTTTACAAAAGATGGTACATCCAATGTCACAATCCAAACTACCCCCAAAAAATTATCATTATGGATTGTTTTCTTCTAGTGGAGTTGGAAACTAAGCCTATAACTTTTTACCACCACACATTGAAGTACCATAACACTTAAGATGAAAAAACTAAGTAAGAAAAAGTTTTTCAAAAATTGTAATATTTAAAATTCATGAAGTCCATTTTGATATCTAAATTGATTTTTCAAGGCCCATATTTTTAGAGGTTTTTAAAAAATGTTTAAGTTATGATGGTATGAACTTGGAAATGGAAAAAAATATGAACTTCAACATCATTTAAATGTTTTTTTTGAAAAATCATTGGATTTGGACTTTTAAAATGAACTTTCATCTACCCTTTTTGGGTGAATGTAATGTGTTTTTATTATGTTTTAACTAAAGACTATTAAAACCATATGGGACTACAGACAAAATTGTATGGACATTGGTGGGTGGGTTATAGGAGTTGTATGAAAGGTATGTGACTCGTAACAAAATTACATGGACATCACATTTCAATTTTAGTGATTGTCAAAAACTTATGGGACTACAAACTAAAATTTAAGGACACTACTTAGGACTATTAAAACCAGATGGGACTTAAGATAGAAATGTATGGACATTGTGGGGTTATAAGGATTGTCTAAAAGATATGGGACTCGTGATAGAACTACATGGACATGGCAGAGGTTTTTGACTGCCAAAAGCTTATGGTATTTAGACAAAAATCTAAGGACATTAGAAGTATTTTATGGACTATTAGAAGCATATGGGAATCATTACAAAAGTCCTAAGACATTAAACATGTTTTAGGGACTATTAAAACCATATGGGACTTAAGACAAAATTGTATGGACATTAGAAAGGTTAGTGGGATTGTTTGAAAAATATGGGACTCACAACATAAAGTTACATGGACATGGTAGAGGTTTTAGTGATTCTAAGAAGTTTATAGGACTTTTGGCGGAAATTTGAAGGTATTGGAAGTATTTTAATTGGATTGTTAGAAACGAATGGGATTTAAGATAAACAAACTAGGACATTGCAAAACTTTTAATTACTATTATAACCACATGGGACTGAAGATCAAATTAAATGGACATTGGAAAGGTTTCAAGGATTGTCCAAAAGTTATGAAACTTAGGATAGGAATACATGGACATGGGGAAAGTTCCAATGATTATTATAAGCACTTTTCTAGACTCAAGCTTAAAAAAAATTGGCATTATAGATGTTTGAGTGATTGTTTATGATAGAGGGTACTGTATATAAGAATTGAATGGAAGCTTGCATACATGGGATTCAACTTTAGTAACTATCACAAACTCAAAGAATTCAAACAATATTCTAATGTAAACATGTGGACTATTAATGAGGTCCTTAATATACTATTGGATTTGAATGGAAGATTATGGACATGACCTAGAAGTTCTCAATGGTAACCAGAAAGAAAAAGGAATGGTGCAAGATTTATATATGATAGAAAACAATGAATCTATGGCATGCAAGATTTGAAGATAGAATAAGGAGAATTTGTGGCGTAAGATTTTTGTCTAATAGATAGTGAATTTATGGCACAAGATTTGAAGACAAAAGAGGGAAAAATTGTGGTGCAAGATTTCAAGACATACTCAATAGAATCCCACACCAAATTTGGCAAAAACTTGATATCAAGATTGATCTAGTGTGAAAAAAACATGGACATTGTAAATACTTCATGACTTATGATGGCCATTATGGCAATTAAATTATTATACCATTTCCATATTGGCCATGGACCATTTCTATCCATTATGAATGTGAGGAATAAACCCTAAATGATTTAGGAAACTATTGCTGCAAAAACACACAACAAGACCTTTAATGATGAAGTTCATTAGAATTATTGATGAACTTACCTTCAAAGTGGCCAAAAGTCGGAATTGTTTTAGGCCAATATACTCCTAGCCTCCTTTCCCCCACAACACAAGGATTTTGCATGCCAAAAAGCATCCACCAATCTAGATGCATTTCTTTCCCACAACCCTCAAACAAACACTTAGTAGAATTAGAAAAATGATCAATGGCATACCATCAATGATAAGCATGCCTATAGAAACAATCTTGTAGTCCCAAGCAGGCTCAAATAACCTACAACAAAATGGGCAAGGCATGATGGACAAAATACATGGATAGTCAAGATAATCAAACTCCTTTAAATCTAATAAAGGCAATGGCGATGGCAATAGAGTTGGGTGTTGATTGCCCTTCGTCATGTTGTACGTAATACACAATCTTGCATCGTTTCATTGTTTTTAACTTAAACAATTCATCATTCCAAGCTTCTATTGCTAATAGATGCTTGGTTCATATTTTAAAATGTTCATCCTCCTCTGTTTGCAACAATTATTTGAAGGATTCAACCAAGCACATCTAAGTGTCAAATTTCCATTACATGGACTCCTGGGTCATGGTTTTCTTAAGTGTATAAAAAATATTATCCCACACAGTTTTCCATGTGATTTTTTGAACAAAATACCATATAACACAATGTTAGGTGTTTTTTAATGAAAATTTGAAATTACAATAATGTAATATGCAACAAACACATCACAAAAATGTTGAGATATATCCATAGTTATGAATATAAGTGGTGTTTTGGTAGTATTGTAAGAAAACCAAATTTATGTCCGGCAAAATAAATACCTCATACATGTATGAAAATATTACGTTTAAAATTATTTATTTACAAAAAATCCGTGTATTCTCATCAATATCCATTAGATGCATCTTTTCACAAATTTTTAGGCCCATCCATTAACAATGACAATGCAAACTTGTGTATTTGGAGCCTTTTGAAATTGTTGAAAATTGTCCACATAGGAAAATACCTTATTTTATTAAGGAATGGTATGAAACCAATTTTGAAGGTGTTACTAAGGAAGTATATTAGTGCCCTATCAAGTTTTTTATTGAATATAAACATTATAAGGTTGTGGTTTTGGAGTTGGATTGAAGCCATGTCTCTAACTTAAGTTATAGTGAATACCAAAGAAATATAAAAAACAAAGTGCCCATCAAGGTATTGAAGGTGGACGAAAATGTGCCACTTGTCCATAATTTTTTAAATGGTCAATATTTTTTTGCCATTGGTGGATACTTCCCCCATATACAACACAATATTGTGTTAATCCATCAAATCACGTGATTGGATGAAATATCTTTACTAGATGAAAAAAAAGATGATGTCCATTTAATTCATGTGCACAATCATCAAGGATGAAATCATTTTTGGATGAAATCTATCAAAAAAATGGATGTATGTGTAATGATGGATGAAATCTATCACAACAGTGGATGTATGCTTTAAAATGTATTACCAATGGATGAAAATGATGAATAGATGAAATTTTTGTTCGCACATAATTTCAAGAGTGGTTGGATGACTGACTCGATGTACATATTGATGGATGAAGTGGAATCGTTGATCTAATGTTGGTGGTCAATTTGTGAGAAGATGAAACCTTGATGTTCATCAAGTGTTAAGGTTGGATCATTAGTCTTTATTGTGCTTTCATCACTTGCACACTCTTGCTATTCTTACACCAACATTGCTAGCATAATAGGCATTGTGTTGTTTGTGGTAATGTTGGGCAAGGTGTATGAAGGGTTTGTTGTAGAAATGCAGTACTATTATGCATGAATGCAAGAAGCCAATAAGACATTCTTTCATTCACACATGACTTTTGTGTTTGTGCCATTGAGGTAGTTGAGGGTTTTAAACATGAATCAAGGTTATACATTTGTAGTAAAATTGTGAAGTGTTGAGCACACAAATAACATTGGAAAAAAGTGTATAACAATTTTGAAAAGTTGCCCTTAGTAGGTCATAAGTGTTTCACGAAGGCAACTCGTCATTTGTAAAGATGCATTTGTTAGGGTTTAATGTCGATAATGGAAAAACTTTGTAATCATTGTTAGGGATGCTACAAGTAGATATGAATTTTATCCCATGATGCAACTTCCCTTTCATTTGATATTGTATTCTTTAAATGGTTTGATTCACTACTCAAGAAATAGTTGTTGCATTGATATCAAAACTACCAAAATAAAGATCTTGGCATATCCAAGGTATAGAATACTTGAGTTTAATTTGCCAATACAAGCTCATTATGGATTTGGGCCTTAACTAAATGAGGTTGCATATTGAACATTTCTAAATTTATTGGTTTTGTAAATTGATGTGAAAGGTAATGAGATTCAGTGGGGGGTTTGTCAATTATCTTGCCTAACAATTTAATTTTGAATCTCATTTGGACCAAGATCCATGATATCTCCCCATGGCAAAGATGATATCAAGTGCCCCAACAATTATGTTTTTGTAATAAAGCTTGGTAGAATCTTGTCGACGACAATGTGGATTGACTTTTTGCTAGTTGGAAATTTTTGAAAATGCATGTGATGTAAAGTGCAATGAAGAATACAAAAAATGGTTATGGGAAAACCATGAACTTGAATATGATACATATTTTAATGATTATGATTCTGACACCTCATCACCTAATTGCACTTGGTGGATTGGATGAATTTGGTGGCATTGGTTTGTGTATCTAGGAAATTAGGTACAGAAGAATCTTGGTTATTTCTATTATGTCAATGGTGGAAGGAAGCATGCATGATTATGTCTCAAATTTCCATTGTGATGTTTTTGGAGGTTTTTTTTAACTTGCAGTCTTGCAATTATTCATGTGTGCTTTGATTTTAACAAGTCCTTGTCAACTTTTGCTTGGGTTCAACAATATAAAATAACATATTAAGTGTGTGGAGTACAAGTGGGGTGGACTTTTGGTTCCAAGGATATTGAAGTATGTTGGATTTTGATATGTCATTTGGTTAAAATTCAATTGTACATTTGGTTTTCTTGCATGCTCATTTTGGAATTAAAGCGATTCACAATACTTGTTGTATATGTCTTCTTAGACTTCAAAATGTGTCATCATGCATGATATATGTCAACTTGTTTATTCATGTACAACACTAATGAACATGGGGCTTTAAATTGTAGGTCTATGTCCATGGCAAACAAGAAATACAGTGACAAAAGGGGAGGTGTTAGACCTAGCTAGAGGGAAAGGATTGTGGTGCAACATAAACAAGAAGCTACAAAAAGGAAAAGGATTTATCGAATTTGTTTGAAACGATTGTTGAAAGCATCCAAGAAGGCACTTCTTAGACCACAGTGGGGAGAACAAGCCCATAAGTTACATTGTACTTCCATTGTTCAGTCCATCCTACAACAATTATTAGAATGTGGAGATGTTAACCAACAAAAAGTTATGCTAGTTTAGGTTTTGGATCATGAGTTAATGTCTATAGTGAGGCTTGATCATTGGTTGAGCCTAAAGGATGTTGTTACAATAATTGAAATTGTGGAGAATGTGAAGGTGTGGTTATAGTTTGTAAGGGAAGGTAATAGTAAAAATCAATTAGTTACAGCATACAACATTAAGTATTTGGGTCTCAACACACGCAACTACCACTTCAATCTCAAGGACAACATGCATCCTTGGATTAAATCAACGTAACATCATTATTGTAGTAGGGAGACGTCAACTAATTG
>Ga0209611_10002313_pt1 | contig 33408 bp, 16 predicted proteins | sample S1TSphgellanicum_3_FD_187693 | JGI IMG/M metagenome (GOLD analysis project Ga0209611, IMG submission 187693) | Host-associated microbial communities from peat moss isolated from Minnesota, USA - S1T2_Fc - Sphagnum magellanicum MG (SPAdes) (version 2) | ecosystem: Host-associated > Plants > Peat...
TGCAACTAATTTAGTGATTATTGTGAGTAATGGGACATATCAACCTATTAATGGATGAAAATGAATGTAAAATTGATGCAACCAATAGGATGAAATTTCTAATAGTTGCATCATAGTTGTGAAAATGACCAAAATAATTAAAAGTTGGTCTTATAGTTACAAATATTCTCAAATCTAGTCGCAAACAACTACGAATTGCATGTAGTCATAAATGGAATGGTTACATTTTGGTTGATTTCTTCTAGTGTTATGACATTACACGTCACGACATATTACACAATGAATAGTCCACTTTTTTGTGTCACAAGGGCAATTTTTGTGGGGTTAAGTTTAAGTTTAATGTTATATGAATTTGGATATTAATGTAAAATCTGGAAGGAATTCATTTAATTAATTTAGTTTACTTGTAAAGTAAAATATAAGAGTTTGATGACAAAATCCCATCATTTCACTACAAGATGGACTTTTCAAAATTTCCAAATGACCTAATCATTGTCCATAAGGAACATTATGGACTTTTATTACACAATCTACATGTGGGAAGTGTAATGTTTTTTCCTATTATAATTGTGAAGTTATTGTAATGCTAAAATGAGGGTTTCCATGGAAACATGTATAATCCATCTATCAAATGTACACAAGATTACCAATTGTTTAAAAAGTCCATCATTTACTAAAATCAAAGATTTGGGACAAGATGTTTTGTTGAAAAGGAATTAAATAGATTACATAACATCTACCACCTATTAAGTTTGCAAAAATAAGACTTTTTGGTTTTGAGGGTCTCCACTGGATGACATATTAAAAACATGTGTCATGGTCTAGAAGAAGGTAAGTAACTTAGGGTTTCCAACTCCCATAGCTTCCAACTTTCAAACAACCATATTTGCCCTAATCTTTTTGTTGCATTGTCAAACCAACAATCGAATGTAATTTCTTTTATGTTCTTGGCCATTTGTATTTGTTGAGTTCTTGAGTTACCAAACTTATGTTTAAAATCTTGCATTTCCTTTGACTTAAACCTACAAGTTGTAAATTGTGTTCAAGAAAAATTATTGGCTTTCTCAATTTGGTAGAGCTTTACAGTGAAAATTCTTGTGTGTGTGTTTTTTTTTGTTTATAGTTTTGGCAACCAACATCATTATTTTTTGCAATTTTTGTTGTTCCATTTGTTCTATGCAAACATGTTAGTTTGGTCATAACACAACTTGGAGGAGTTTTGTGAGGGTCAATGTGACCTTCCACCACTTTTTTCATTTGCTACATTAAATCTTGACATTAGTTTAATGAAGAATGCTTTCATTGTCGAACCTTTGCCATGGTATTATATCAATTGTCTAGAATGGAAAAATATGTAATTATTACTTATGGTTTTTTATGAAAAACATCAATCAGGTTTATAGATGATTGCATTTTCTTATAATTTGAATTTAGTTGTTGAAAACAATTGAACAATATGTATATGTTTTTTCCCTCAAAAAATGAAGGTTTATGTTCACATCGGTGGTCAATGGATACAATGTGACAAACACCCTATAGAATTGGGATAAAGCAAACACTTGCTTTAATCGAACAAACATTATGAGAAATTGTGTGTTGAAACCGCACTACCTTGTAACTAAAACTTAAAAAACAACTCACATACAACTATTGTGCAACTATCTCTTGGGTATTATAATTAGTGTGAAACTATCCCCTTAGAAATATGTTGTATTAATGAATAAATTGCCATGTTAAAAAATCAATTAATTGTATTATAGTTGCAAGTGAGTTGAAAATGAGTATTTTATATGGTAATTTATACACATCGTACATACATACATAGTCAACCATGTTTGATTTTTTTAGGAGTTGCATTGTAATTGCATGTGGCAACTACTTTAAAAATATTGTAAATGTACCACTAAAACAATAATTATGTTGCAACTAATGCACAATGTACATACATGTAATCATGCCATGTGTCCACATTTCTACCACCCATTATAAGATACATTTGCAACTAGTTTTCGATTATGATTCCCATTGATACAATTAATATGGCCACTATTATGCCACTACTAAAGTATTATTGTTCAATTATGTTATGATTATAACACAACTACTTATAATTAACTTAATAAGGATACATATTTATCAAAAATTGATATCTTCATTAGTTATTCATATTTTCATCATATGTGCTTCATTTTGAATGATTTAAAATGTTGTGGGAATGTTACCTCAAGCTTTAGAAATCATCTCTGAAGTGTAAAGGAAAAGGAGTAATGAAAAAATAACAAGAAGAGAAATAAGCTTTGCAACTTATAAAACATGTTTTTTCCCATTGTTTTCTTCTTTCAACCCCTCCAACTTTCAAACCTCATGATTTTATTATTTCTTATTCACTTAAAACAATTTAAAGTGTTATAGAAACACCACCTAAAGTTCTACAAATCACCTTTGTATTCTTACAGTAATAAAACAACATACAAAGAATTTTTTGGGTGTTTGGGAATTGGCCTTTGTAGTGTTGGGTGGTTTGTTTTTTTGAATTCTTGAGCCCCTTTACTTTTAGGGGTCGTAATTTTTTCAATTCTATTCCATTTTCAACAATTTTTAATACACTAGTTGCACCAATAGGAGGGGTTCAAGTTTTGTTTGGACACCAAAAACAATGGAGCCCTCTCCTCATATCTAGCTTGCCATGAACATTTAAGTGTTATAGTTGCAACTCAATTGCAACTCAATTTGTAACTAAGGGATAACTAAAAGATTTAACCCATATGCTTTGTTTTCAAATCCCATGCTATAAGCTATGTAAAGAATGAACATTTTCTTTTATATTTTCACATTAAAATACAAGTGCCATTTTGGCATGAGCTCAAAAAAGCTTAACTCAAAGGCAAAATTAAAAAAAACTAAATTCATGGCTATTCTTTAATTCACTTAATCTTGTGTTTTCCTACCTACTTACCTACCTAGGTAAGTAAGTATGTCCTAGTAAATACGTAGGTGTGTAGGTTTTAAAACCTATCAACCTACCTACCTATGGTTGTGTATGACCTACCTAGCTACTATATATATATATATCCAAAATACACTTAAATGTGCCATGTGGTAATTTTTTTTATTGTGCCATGTATCATAATCTTGAACCATCATTAACAATCATAGTGAATAATGGAAATCAATATTTCAAAAATAAAATAATTTGCCCAAAAATCTCCATAGTGCCACATGTCAAATTTTAATAGATAAGTGACAATTAATGATGTTAACATAACATCATGGGTGTAGTTATAATGAACTTGCATAATAATTGAAAATTAGTTATTTTGATAAAGTTACAATTGAATTGCAATGAGTTGCACTATATATACGATGAGTTGCAACTTTGCAACTCATGTTATTTGTCCATTAACATTCATGGCATATAAATACAGTGAGTTGCAACTTTGCAACTCATGTTATTTGTCCATTAACATTCATGGCATATAAATACAGTGAGTTGCAAGTGTCCTCCATAACTCAAAAATTAAGTTGCAAGGCTAGTTGCAAAACCCCCCTTTTTTTCATAGTGAAGTTATGGAAGAGTGTGAGCAATGATGGTATGCAATGATTATTGTAGAGTTCATCTTGTCAACACCAATGATTTGTCATGGACCTAAGAATCAAAAGCTTGTGCTAGAAAAAACCATTTGTCATCTCAAGGTTTGTGAGTATTCCCCTGACCATATTTTGCCCATAAAGGTTGCCATTACTTAGCAATAAGTTCTTGCATGGCTGATGATGGCATTAGATGAAAATTAGAGCTCTACTAGTAGTGTTCGATTTGCAACAAAACATGTAATTTTAACTATTGCTGTTGGCACTCATAATTTGTCTTTAATGCAAGATGTTACAAAAGGCCTTAGCGTCCATCACAAAAATGTTCTTATAGCTATTTCAAGGGGCATAAACATGATAAAGTAAACAACAAAATCTCCTTGGTAGTCTACTTGACAAGTAGAAAGAAAATAACAACAAAATCCATAAAAAACCATTTGTATGTGGAATACTTTTACTTGAATGATCAAAGACAAGATAGGTCTTCATTATTGTGCATTAACTTTCAAACTTTGCATTGTAAAAATAGGTTGAAAATATATTTCCAAAAATATAAGTAGATTTTGCAATCTATTTTTCATCTATTTTTTGCATTGTGGACTTTTGTAAAATATGTGGTAAGTAGGTTTTAACAAATAAAAGTCGAATAATTTTTTTATGGGGACCTTAAAATATAATTATTTTTATATCCTTACCTAGTATCAATATGTTTCATTGAATTAGATGTGTTAGATTCTCACAAATTTATCATGTAGTAAATGGGGATACTTTTTGCCTATACTTTTAGATTTTTTTTTATAAAAATCTTTTGGAAATAGATTTTTACAAATGTAATAGAGGGCCCCAAGGGTATTTTATCATACTTCCATCCATTTCAATGTTACTTTATTGCATTTATATGCATGACACAAGAAAAAAATGGAAACATTTACTTTTTTGTATACTTTACCATGTTTATGCCCCATGGCGCAAGGTGATGGATGATAGTGGGTTTGCACTTTGGTTTTTGTTCATTAGAAAAAAAGGTTGATGTGTTGCCTAAATTGTTGAAAAAGGCAATAGTGGGTTGGTGGACTTCAAAGACATGGATGAGTCCAAATAAAAGTGATGTTACACAGAAATGGTTGGAAGCAATGGTGTATGATGAAAAACCTATGCACTTCTTCATGGAAATTCAAGTGATTAAGGTTCGCCTTCCTGAATTTTTTTGTTTCCAAATTTGTAAGTATAATTTTTTTTTTTTTAATGTTTTTTCTTTGAAGTCCTAGGTGCCCCCTTTTGTAGAGTTGTTCTTTCTTGTGATGTGAAATTCATTGCCTTGGACATATTGGTCATGTGAAATTTTTATGGATTGGAATGTAAAGTCTTTATGCAAGTTTTTGAAATAAGATTTGAATTACAAATCTCATGTGTTTGGACCAATTTCCTTAGTTGTCAATATGTTTTTAGCAACATCAATTAGAATGCATAATGTTCAATAGTTGAATGGATTCAAATCCTTTTGATGGTGGATGCATATGATGACAATTTTTAATTTTAGTTATGGTTTGAACTAACAATGTCCATATGGTTCCATAATTATTCTATTCTAGTCTATATATTAGTTCTTTGTCCATCATATTTTCTCTAGTTGTGGAAAACAACCATTAACCGACTACTAGGAGTCAAGTTTCTTTCACCACATGGTACTTTAGAGTCTTAAATTTGTGCATTCATACATCTAATTTCCATTTGGGTCCTGCCACTATCCACTCGAGTCCTACCATAGTGCATACATGGTCCTTGCTAGTCCATTTGGGTCTTGCCACAATCCATTTGGGCCCCAATTTTTTAGTTATTCATAAAGTCCTAAATTGTTTTGATCAAACATCAAAACTTAGCATGATGTTGTCATGATTGACAAATAATTTGATTTTTGGAGGATGTATTAGCATGCATTAGAAAGGTTGCCCATTTCAAGATTTGTCTTGAACATTGCAATCAAGATCAAACTTTTCTTTTTACATTTATGAACATGTTAAAAGAAGTTTATCCTGACTATGGCACCCAATATAAATTAATTTATAAATTTAATGTTCATCTACCATTTCAACCTTAATTGCACCCTATTGAACACTTTCATCCCATATGTAGAATACTTTATGAATGTCCATTATAAGATAATCTTATAATGATGATCATCAACCTTTTTCTATCAAGGCAATTTATCATCAAATAACAATGGAAAAATATGGCTTGCAAAATTGATTAAAGGAAATTAAAAGAAAAAAATCACCAAATTGCAAAAAACATAGATTGTTAGATTGCCACTTCATTGACATCTTGTAAGGTTTTTCATTTACTAAAATCATGTGATAAAGTAACCTTATTACCAAATTGGAATTTATAGATCCATTGGATCTAAGTTAATGACCATGACCAGATGTCATTGGATCTAGGTTAATCACCAGCAACTTTCAACAGGTTTCATGGCATTATCACCAGAGAAAGTATGATACACAATACATTCATTGTTGAGACTTGGGATGCTTTTGCCGCTTCTCACTCCAACAACAAATGTTGAACAATGAGTGTTTTATCCTATTCCTTAAAGTTGTGACTCTAATGGGTTCTAGAGTCTAAAGGTAATTTGGGACTTTGGAAATGTAATAAGTATGAACCTTTGGAGGTTTGCCCTCTATTAGAGTTTTTGCTTTGGAAGGTGCTCAATGCTCATTGCTAGTGTTTAGATTTGTTCACCAATTAGATTTGTGGATCAAGGAGTTAGGATTCAAGACCCTGTTGATTTTAAAGATCAAACAAAGGTTGAAATGTCAATGTTAGAGAGTTGTCCGCCCACATTTCCCATTGAATCACTACTATTTGTGTGTGTAGTGGTCATAGTGTTGTCCAAGATTATTTAAAGTTGGGCTTGTGTGTTGTGCATGGTGGTGAACTTCAATTCACTATTGCACTGTTTGCATTAGTTAGTGTAATTTTTCATTTTCATTTTTTCACTCCCTCTTTTCCTCATGGTTGAATTTTATTTTGTAACACATTGTTTTGCATCCCTGTTTTAGGATTACAAGCTTTGTAGATTTAAGCTTTGTTTTTTTACTATGTTTACATAGTGTGCACAAAATTTTGTTTTGTAACATGGGCTTAATGCTAATGCATCACATGCCCGCTTTAAGGTTTAAACATGTTTAGGGTTTAGACAAAGGGATTATGCATCATCTAGATCCAAGTTCTTGCTGAGTTTACATACATGTTTTGCATGTTTGTCATGCTTATTCCCATATTTGTATTGTCTAGTTCCTTGAAGGTTTGATTCTTCTAAGTATCATGAGAATATGATGGTTAAATTGCATTGTGTGAATTCAAGAATTTGGCAATTGTTTTGGAGTTGTGAGAATAAGGGCTTTCTTGTGGTGCGGAAGCATGCTCTATTTTTGACAAAACTTTGGAGGTCGGAATTTTATGCACGAATCAATAGTGATGTTCACAAACTTGCCTTGATTGTGTTTCTCAACCTCCTTTTGCTTCTTTTTTTGTATACATTTTCTTGAGTTGAAGGGCAATGCAAACACCAACAATTTCACAAAAGGACATTGTGTTGTTTAACTTATTCAAGTCCAGCAAAAATCTTGAAGACATTTCTCCTCTTGTGATCCCTCCTAAACCTAAACCAATCCCATTTTTTGCAACAAGTTCAAATGGAATCAAGGTTAAATTTAATCCTAATTTAAATTGTAGCAATCTTGTTGTGTAGTTTGTTTGTCCTAGTGGATTGCCCACTTATGTTGTCTTTGTGGCAGATTTATTAGAGATCCATGTTATTATAAAGGAAGAGGAATCAAAAGTGGCCCCACCTAGGAAACTTAAAAAGAATTATGACATTTTGCACAAGTGTTGAAATGTGTCGGCCACTCAATTCCCATGGGTAGAAATGCTAAGAAATGAAATTGGAGAAACATGGTATGTTCAATTGGAAGGGCAAGGATGTGATCCTAGGGCCCAAGGTTAATATTCTTGAAAAACATGCAGGGAAAACAAGGGTTGTTTGAGACGTGCCACACTTGGGCAAGAAACTTAAATGATATGTGAATAAGAAGTGCAATCATGCAAATAATGAAGTTGCTTACTTTAAGAAAAGTCGCATCACAATTGTTGAACGTTCAATTTCAAGCAAGGGTTAAAGTGGAGCAGGGTAGAAAGTAGCCCAATTGTTTGTTACAATTATACACTTATTATAATAGGGATGACCCATGCTTAAATTTGAGCTTTGAAGTTGTTCATTTTTTTTCTGAATGTCCCCTTGTCAAGTAAAAACGTCATTAAAATGATTTAGTTGGATGGGTTATGGTTACATGTATGTAGAAACAAGTCATCAAGAGAGTAAAAGAAATTATTGCAAGTTCAAAATACCTTGCATTGTCTTGTGATGAAGTAACCATGATTGATAGCCAATCATGGATTTCTATGCATTCCTATGTTGTTCAAGATTGGTGTCAAATACATTATTCATTTTTTAAAAACGTGTTATTAAAGGAAGGGGTGCACACAATATGACCAAGGTTATTGTGGGTGCTTTGAAAGAACATGGTGGTCTTTTTGATATAAATGTTGCTACAAAACTAATTTCCTTTGGGGCTGATGAAGTGAATGTTTTTTAGGGGGTGTGCAATGATGTTTTTACCAAATGCAAGATAAGTATTCCCACCATTTGGAAGGCATTCATTGCATGGCACATTGCACCAATCTAGTTATGTAAACATTGTTTCAAATCCTTATTATGAAATTTTAAAAAGATTTATTGTAGTCCTTGTATTCATTCCTCTCTCACAACCCAAAAAGGCACATTGAATTTTTGAAGCTTGCATAATTGATGAAATAAAAAAGAAAGAAAATTTGTGGAATATCATAACACGTTGGATCAACATGCTCAGTCTAACAAAAAAGGTGATGGCAATGTATATGCCATTATTTGCAAAGATGGTTGAAGACACTCCATCAACCATGTTTGCCAAAATGAATTTTGAGCTTTTTTGTGATGTAAATTTTTTCATCTCCCTTTCTTGTTTGTTGCCCATGTTATAAATTATCCTTGCATTGATCAAATTTTCCCAAAAGAGAGATGTCTTTGTATGTGATTATGTTGTAGCCATAAAGATTTTCCAAGGTTAGCTATATTTTCATTATGTGGATCCAACAATGAAATATGTTTGTGACATTTTAAAAGATTTATAAGGTTAGATTGCTTGTAATCATAGCAATGTGCATATGAAATGAAAGACCAATTCATAGACCTTAATACCCCTAGTAGTGAGTGTTTGGCCTTTGATTCATCAAGTTACACATTTTGGGTTAGATGTGTAAATGCCACTAGTGAAAAGGTTGAGGTGACCCAAGAGGTCTTCAATAATTTAATGGAGGGTGCAAAATCATCATGTGTCAAGTTTTTGGTCTCCCATTCACCTTTTATTTTTGTGTTGTTTATTGTTTAATGTTTATTTGTTTTTCCTTTGGTTTTATTGTTGTTTTCCTTTTTATTTGTCTTTGATTTTGTGAGCTTGTGACATTTCCTATAACTATAGTTGAATTTCTCACTTGAGAATTGACTGCAAGGTTTCCAACATCCCATTTGATGTATGTTATGGGCATTTTTTATTCGCAATATTGGTTTCAAGGTGACATTGAGGAAAATTTCAATCAACATCTATTATTGATTAAAGCACATTATTTTTTTGAGAAGCTTTTGGAACCTATCAAAACTTCAAAGGCAAATTTTCCTCTAGTTGTACCCAATATTTGCCCAACAATTTTGTTTACAAGTGCTCTTGACACGTAATCTAGTTTGTTTAAGATCACTATGCAATTTAATGTTACTATTACTATGGAGGCACCATTTCATGTTAATCCCTTAACTTGATTTTGACACACTTTGGAAGTTTCCCACATTTTATGGCATTCTTTCCTCAAGTTTTTCAAATTGGCAAAAATTATGGTAATACAAGTGTTGGGGTTAATGGAGGATGAATGAACATTTTCCATCCTTTCTTTCACAAACTCTAAATTAAGGAATCGCTTCAATGAACACTTGAGTATTGTTGTGAGAATGTATTTGGTAGGTGCAGATTCTATTCATAATTGCTCTATGCTTATTAATAAGACAATATAAATTGTATTTTCAAACGTACTTATGACATACACAACCTATGGTTTTATTCATTCTAATTTCTCTGTATATTGTATTCACACACTTTTATTATTATAGTTACTATTTTTTTATTCCCAAGATTTTTTATTATCCTTGATAATCAAAATTTATGATTAGGGTTTCATGATTCATTTAGAAAACACAATAGTTTTAGAGTAGATTCACTATTTTTTCATCATATTCTATTGCTCTTTTTACTCATAATTAAACATATCAAACATCTACAATATAAAGTGTATAAATCCAAAATGAAAAACAAGAAAATCTATGGTTCACAACCCAATAGAACTTTAAACTACATATTGTGTCTCTATTTTATTCTAAATTTGTGTGTGTGTAAAAACCAACAAGCTTCCAATCTTCATCAAATTCTAGAACTACATTTTAATTTTTTTCCTTCCAAAAGTAATTTGAAAATCAAACTAATGATATGTCTTCATCCTATCCAACTAATCAACCATTTTCATCTTGCCTTGTTGAATCTATGCCATTCACTTAGTAACATTTTGTTTTGTAGAATCTCTGCCATTCATTCAATAACAATATTCTCAATCTTTTTTAGCTCGAATACTTTCCCATAAGACACATGTTTTCAAGATTGGAATGAGCAAAAGCCCGAGCAAACATTGGATTAGACATTCCTATTGGGATTTGGGTTGGGTTTGTTGTTCCAATCCCATCATCAATGGGCCATTATTTCAAATACTCAATGATGACATCTAATGTTTGAATTTGGATCATTTTTCCACTTAAAAGTTGGGATTTAAGAATTGTCATGGTTGTTCCATGCGTTGTCTTTTTGTGTGTATGTCAGTCTTGTAATTTGTTGGGCTAGTTTTTTGGGTTAATCAAATTTCTATTGGTGTCCAATGTCCACTATCAACCATCAAGTATGCTTTTTGTGTAATGTGTAATGTCCATTATCAAGTTTGAATTACAAAGTTAAAACAAATTTAAGATAGACTGGGAATTGATTCAATCTTAAACTATCAATCTGCCTCAATTAAGCTTTGTGTCAAAATGTGTTTGTTAGACATCTTTGTTTTGATTATTTATCCAATGTCAAGCTCTATTTCTTTTTACCTTAGCCTCTTTCTTTTAACTTTTATTTATCTTCCTTTGATTCTATGACTACTTATGTTTGTTTGTCTTCCTTCAATTTTCTATGGGATGCATATTTTTGTTTTCCTTTGATTCTCTATCTACTTCTGTCTACCTCTATTTGCCTCTATTAGTCTATTTACTTTTAAGTTCTTCCTTTCATTTTTTATCTACCTTGGTCCTTTAGAATTTAATGTCTAATATCTATCTTCCTTTGATTATTTGTATGCACATTGTTTGTGTTTGTTTTCCTTTTATTCCTTTTCTACCAACTTCCAAATACCTTTGTTTGTCTTCTTTAGATTCATCAATTCTTTGTTTACTTTTCAACTCTTTATTCCAATTGTGTATGTTTTTGTTTTCATGTGTGTTTTGTGTGTATTTACTAATGTGTATGTCACTGTCCAATGTCTTATGTGTTTTCGACTTTGATTGTGATAGAATCACCCAATAATCACCAAGCTTCCAAGTTTCAAGGCCACGCATGGCAATGGTCACACACATGTTTGAGAGATTTTCATGACCAAATTAGGTGCATTGCCAATTAGCTACATAATTCAGAGGTTGTGTAGCTATATGTTCTACTTTCATTTTGTATAGCGCCAAATTTTGCTACCATAAAATTGGACATTTTGTCAACTTTTTATGAAATGTTTCTTTTACACATCCAATTTTCAATGTATTGAAGCTTTAGATTGATGTAGATTGCACTATTGAACATTTAAATATTGCCAAATATGCACAAATTTTAGCTCAATACAAGTCACCTGTTCGAAATTTCAAAAACCTTTAAAAAAACGTTAATATTCATACAATTGTAATAGTTATATAAAAATGTCTGTTGAACAAGAATTTATTTGAATCATTGAATCTGCCACTCCAGACCCCAATGTCATGGAATGGTCACTACCTTGTCCATTTTGTTGGGTTTGTTGCCTAGCTTGCTCGTTGTAATGGAGTTGCATGGGGCGTCACCCAATTTAAGGGGCATGGACTTGACCATTCCATATTACAATTGTGATTTACTCCAATTTGTGCATTTCATCTTCCTATTTGTCTTCTCAAAATTAATTAAATAAAAAAAGAAAGAAAGAAAAAACATCCGACAAGGCAACAAGAGAAGAAAATAGAATGGACCAAAGTCCAAACAAAAGATCACACCGAAAAGTGCAAAACGTCCAATGGGGAGCCCTAAGAGGAGAAAACACAAAACCTAGGACCTAAACCCATCACCAGTAGGACGAAACTCTCAATCCCTGGTATTTCTTCTGACACCCAATAACTATTTCGTGAGTAAGTTAATAAGGAACCCAAAAAATTCCTTCCTTTTTCCACTACGACACATGCAAAGTCTTTGTAGGGGGTGTTTGCACACGACACATGCAAAGTGTTTGTAGGGGGGTGTTTGATGTGCAGTGCTTTCACTTCCCTTCTGTTCTTGTTGGCTGTGTCGAAGACAATACTTTTTAGCTGCAGTCCATTGCTCTCCTCTCTCTCCCCCTCCCCCCCCCTTCGGCTTTCTTTCTCTCTCTCTCAATTTAGAAAAACTCATTACTTTACAATTTTATGGCCTTTTGTGGAGCACTCACCCTCTTGCAATAAATGTGCACCTGCAAAGCCCAGTTAGTTAGCTGAATCCTTTTAAGACGCCCCAGAAAAACCAACCCCCAAAAGAAAGAAAACAACACCCCAAAAAACAAAAGAAACAAACCAAAAAATGAAAAAAATGAAAAAAATAAAATCTGAGACGGTCGTGCGTTTGTACTGTGGACGGGAAAACAGGGGAAAGTCGCAAGCCGGTAACTAGAAAAGAGTCCTAAACTCCCGGCCCAAAGTCCCTAAACACACGGCCAAGGCTGCTGAACTCCCGGCCAAAGGTCCCTAAACTCACGGCCCCGACCGACCCTTCACGCCGCTCGCAAATGCGGTGCTCCTCTCTAGCGCCTGCCTGCACACCAACTCCTTCTTCCTCGTCTTCTTTGCCGCTAGAAGACTTACACACACACACACACACTCTCTATCTCTCTCTCTCTCCGTCTGTGGCTCTTGCTGCCGCCGCCGCCGCCGCCGCTTCAATTTTCCCTTCAATCTTCATCTGAAATGCTAGAACAACATATCTAGTTTTGAGTCCATATTGTGAAAGAAGAGTATGATCTGCAGAAAGCTGGAAAGGAGTTGGAAATTGGTGTTGGAAATTGGTGTCATGGGACCGTCACCTCTGTGATTGGGAACTGGGGTTTCAAAGTGGGGTCGGGTGGAGGAGGAGGAGGAGCTGCAGCAGGGGCCTGAAAGCTGAAATGGACTCGACGACCGGAAGCTGCTTGTTGCCTGCTGCCGCAGCAGCTATGGCTGGCATTGATACGGGGGCTTGCATTGCTGCCGCTGCTTCTTTGACGAATCCTTTTGTTCACAGTGTGCAGGTAAGAGTTGCCAGATGCTTGAAGAACTGTTTGAATCTACTTGTGTCTGTGTTGATCAGTAAAGGATTTTGATGATGATGTGATGCTTACTGTTTGTGGGGTATCTGCAGCTGTTGCTGCATTGGGTTGTTGAGGATGATTTTGGGATATTGAGATTTTTTGGGGGAGAGTTTTGGAATGTAGGGGTTGGAGGAGATGCAGCATTTGCTCATGTGTGCAACGCTGGAGCTGGAGTCGGCGAGAGCCGTGGCATCAGCGGAAGTGGAACTACATGACGGACAAGTGCGGCACTTGCAGCAACTGTTGGCTGCTGCGCAGCGGGAGAGGGACGAGGCGCGAGAGCAGTTTTTGGGTTTACAGAGTTGTCTTTCGCGCTCGCCTAGCATGAATGGACGTGCAGCAGGTACTGGATCGACTCCCGCAGCAGCAGCTCCAGGAGGTCGTACTACTGCAGACCACAGCCTTCCCTGCAACTCGAGGGGTCTGTCAGGTGTTATGTCGCCCTCTGTGCAGGATCATCATGAACAGCAGCAGCAGCTTGACATGGAGGAACTGCAAATGCACTTGGAGATTCTGCAAGATGATCACCTGGACAATTTGGAGGAGCTTGATCTGGATTCAGCGATGCAGCAGACTCCTCATGAGCAGCAGCTGAACGAACTGGATCAGTCAAGCTGCCGCTCCTTACAACATCATCTTCAGGAGTATAACTTCCATCAGCAGCCAGACGGCGCCCTGCACGACTGCGAATCCGACCAGCAGCTTATTTTTTCGGACATGCAGCAGGATCAACTTCAGTCTGACCAGCAGCGCCAGCAAGTCGAAGCTTTATTGCAGGAAGCTGAGCATCAACAAGTCCGGCTCCGTTTTCCAGCTGATCAGCCACTGCAGCAGCAACCGACCAGCACCACGTCCTTGCTACAGCAGCAATTTACCTGGCCGCGACAATCGTTTGCAGCTGGTTTCTCGCAACCACCTGCAGCACCTGTACTATGCTCTGCACCCCCTCCTCTTCTTACCAGCTTACCAACTGTACCTTCTTTGTTTCAGACTCAGGAGTCCGCGGTTTCTTCCCAGCTCTTGGGCATTTTGGATCATCGGCCAGCAGCGTACGAAGGCACAGGATCCACCGGACTACTGTCCCTGCAGCAGCAACAGCAGCGACCAACTACACTGGTGCCCATGCATGTTCTCCCGGAACCCCCAGAAGCAGATCTACAGGTGATGCTGAGCTCGCTACCGGAGAAAGGCAAGCTTATGCAAGCCGTGATGGATGCGGGGCCGTTGCTACAAACGTTGCTGATGGCTTCTAGTCCCCAGTTGCCGCAGTGGCGTCATCCTCCCAAGCTGGGCTTGCAGGATCTGACCACCGGCCTGCAGCTGGAAGCTGTCTTCCCCAGCAGCTGTATGTCCTTTTCGTCTTCCACTTCTTGCGATTCCCAGACGACTGCTGCGATGAGCACTGGCAGCGGCATCGTGCAGCAGCAGCAGGGAAGAATTCTATCGCAGCCTCCAAAGACGTCGTATGGCGGCGTGCAGCAGCACAGACCACATTTGCATCGTCTCTCTTCCTTGTCGTCGTCACACCCCAGCCGCATCATCAAACCCCCTGGAGCTGCTGCTACTAGTGCTCCTGCTGCAGCTGCTCATGTTTCCGCAGGGTTCAGCAGTGTGCAGCGTAGCTTGCGACGTGTGAATAGCATGGGACATTTGATGTCGTTGGAGAATATGGCACTCAACAACCAACCTCGAAAGTACACCAAGATCTACTGAAGAAACTTCTTCTTTTGTGTCAGACCGATTGATTTTGCTGCAGGAATCATCATGCATGGAGCAGCAGCAATTGCTGCACTGCTTGATCAACAATTCGCACCTCCTCGCTCCTCATGTTCCCAAGCTGCTCCCAACCATGATTTGTTTGCAAGGGAAAAAAGACTTACATGTGAACTCGCCTTTCTCTTCACTTCACAGTGCGTTGGGTAAACAAACAAACAAGTCCCAAGGCAACCCTAGTGCTTTGTTGGCTGCAGAGGGAAGTTGAGCAAAGCTGCATGCCTTCCATGCGCCTTAACATGACAGTAGTGTGTTGTTGGATAGTATTCATGATCATCTTAGTATTATTTTGTATCTGTTTCACATGACTAGTCACAACAAACAATCCACCACCCTCATGTGTTGTTGTTGTTGTTGTTCAAACCCAAAGCTTCTGCTGCAGCGACTGTTCTAAGACTACATCGTGTTCGTTTTCCATTTGGATTTTAGACGTTAATGTGCAGAATGTTGCTGCTGCAGGTGATGAGTAGGTACTCTAACTTTGATCATAGTAGCAGTAGCTGCAGCCCATCCAGGCTTCAAGGCATCAGATCATCAGCTTGATCAAAAGCCTAGCTTTCTTTCTTTCTTTTTCTGTTGTACAATTACACTCTTGATGCAAATTGCAGCTGGTGGTGGAGCTGATTAGGGTTTAGGGTTAGTGGCGTTTGTAGTTTGTACCTCAGACTACTCACATTTGAAACGTGAACAAGATTTTAATTCTCAAAATCTGCTGACTTCACGATTCCAGTAGTTCTTCTTCATGCAGTTATGTACTTATATTTCATGAATCTCATGTTTTGCATGCAAAAGTTTTGACTGGATTTGGAGGGAATTTTACTTTTGCAATTGAATTTTTTTCCTGCCATTGAATGAAGTACCTAGTTCTGTAGGTACGTCTGTATTATACTGCAGAGCTACTGGCTTGAGCAGCAATCAATGTTTGTGCGACACAGATCAAGGCGCAGCAGTTACCAGCAGACAGGCAAAAAATGGGCTAAAGTACTTCTTTTGCTGCATGCAGCAGCAGCAGCATCGGTTTCTGAAGCTTGCCTTCTTGTCCACCGACTCTTGTTCCAGACCTGACTTCTAACTAGTGCTGCAGGCAGCAGAAAAGCAGAACAGCTGATTGTTATAACTTACCCTCTGTGCAGCCTCTGATCTTTTCTTTCTTTCTTTCTTCCTGCACATCTGAGCATTTCTGAAGCTGCAAGTTCTGGCCTTTTCTAGACTGCAGCAAGCAGGGGCTTTGTTGGGTGTGAAGCCAGCAAGAGGGGCCCAGCTGCTGCAGTGCATCAATGCAAAAGTTGCAATTTGAGGGAGTGCAGTTGTAAAAGCGTCAATCAGTCTTTTTCTTTTAAAGGAATTTCTGTTTGTAGAAAAAAGTGACAATCATCGGTATGGAGATTTAGCCAAATCTGGCTATAAACCAGAAATAAAGTACAAATCTTCAATCATCTTATTATATGTTTGGCTTTCCTCACTTCTGGCAACTGAAAACCTCATAAATCACAGCATAAATGTGTAATCACATTTATGCTATGCCTAAGGCATTACTGAGATCAGACCCCCTGGGCTCCACCTCACAGGGGCCCTTATTCCAGCAATGCCCAAAGCCTGGGGCCTTACAAGGATGCCTGGGCCTTGGCTCCACCTCACAGGGGCCCTTATTCCTGTAATGCCCATGGCCTGGGGCCTTACAAAGATGCCTGGGCCTGATCCACTCGTCAAGATTAGTATCCATTTTACTAGAATTAGAAGATAATCAGAGGATCATCTTCCTGTGATCACCCCCACTAACTTAAATCTAGGGCACTAATCTTGTCATTTCACATGCTACCTGCTGCCAGAGCCAATTAATTATTTCAGAGCTAATTGAATTTGCCTTTGGCTTTATTAGCTCTGCCATTTAAGGGAGAGACTCCCAAGGGAACCCTGTAGTTTTCATGCGGTGCCCCATGTTTTGAGGAATGCTCCCCAAGTGTTAGTAGTAACACTGTTGTAGTCTGCGAGTGAGTATGTATTTTTGGGAACTTGATGCAACATTTCCTATTTTAAAAGAATTGTTGTTGGTTTGAACTTGCAATAAGGGGAGGGGGATTTGGGGTTTAGAGTTTCATGGAACATAATTTCCTAATTTGAACTGGTGTTGTTGGTTTGAGTTTTGAACTTGCAATACGGGCACTGGTAGAGTGAGTCTCTGCTTGTTTTTTAAGTCTCTTGAGTCAAGGTCTGAATCAGCATGTATGGAGCTTTACATCAGATATCAATCACTTGTAATCCAAGCAAAAATCTATTGCAGTGGTGTCTTTCTGAGTTGAACATTTTTCTTTCTTGTAGCAGGTGAATTCAGCTTATCTGTTGTTGCTTGTTTCATTCTATGGTGTTTTGAAGTTATTAACTTTGAGCTCTTGTGGGTGTCCTGCTTGGGCTTTCTTTCACCTTTAGATGGGTGTAAGTATCGGCTATGAGAAGAAGTGTGCCAAAACATTCAAGCTCACAGATTGTCACTGCAACAAAATGTTCAGTTCAAATAGACTTGGTTCTATATGAAAATGTAAAGAGGGATGTTGAGGGTTTAAAGTTTGAACCCTAAACCCTAAACCCAGATGCAACTGTCATGAGAAAATCATATATGCAAATTTCTGTGACACTTTTGCTTTTACATTTTCAGACCTTAATCCACAAAGTGCACAATCATATTGTTTGGGGTTACAATAGTTACCTGGAACCAGGAAGAGAGAGTGCATGGGCATGGTTCCCTTCTGCCACCTTAATTTGCCCAAGATGATTCCCTCAGAAACGCTGGCTTTCTTACGAAGGCTTCACATAGACTTCTTCCATGGGAACCCGAGGAATTGGATTTGATAAAAGGAGTTGAATCCCTACAGAGTGGTTCAACAACTTCACTGAGGTGCACAATTATGGCATCTCACGAGTCTAATTTAGTCCCAAATCTGGAAACACGAAGACAATTGCAAAGCTGAAGGAAGAACAATTGATTGACTAGAATCAAATGAAACTTTTTTTTTGTGTAAATGGAAGTTTTGTGCCTTGGATATGGGAAGTGTTCAATTTCTCTAGAAAAATATTTAAGGCTCCTAGAGTTGTTATCACTAGGTTTCAAGTGGGTTTGTGAATTTGCGTAGGTCTAATTGAGCAGATATTCAGTTGAATGGTCTTCAGCTCCTGCCTGAAGAGCAGAAGCTGGAGGTGATTTGCAGTAGCTACTTTGAAAAAGCCCGCAATCATGAACTCATGGGGGATGCATCAAAAAGTACAATTGCAATTTGCTGAGGATGTGTCTACAATTGCAATTGACAGTTGCTGCAGGGTATATGGATACATGTGTCTACAGTCACAAATCATTGCTGGAGGTCCATAATTGTGTCTTCAAATACAATTGCAAAATTGCTGTTGCTGAGTATGTGGATGTGTCTAGAACTTGCAATTGCTGGCGTCATTGTCACATCTACAAATACAAAATTGCAATTGCTGCCTGGGAAGCTGGGAAGCATCCAGGCATCCATTGCAGTTTGGCCTCAATTGGAACTGTCTAGTTGAGCACTGTCCTTGGACAGAACTGTACACACTTGCACTAGTAGCACCATTAAGGACTCATGAAATTCTCAATAGAGTGAATGACAAATAGAAGTTTAATCTAGCCTTGCCAATTCTTCATTGTATGCTTGAAGCTCAAGCTCAAGCATGCATATTCTTCCTGCACCTCCCTCACCACTTCATCAAGGAAACCCTAAACCTGTATACATAGCTTACTAATGTATTATAGTATCGTCTGTTGGTTGTACCTGCGCACACTGCAAAAGAAAGTCTCAGTAACTGGACTATCTTCCTTGATCAGCCAAAGTAATTTTGCACCAAAACCTAAGACATTTGTGCTAGCTCAGATATAACACCCTGAGTGCCATTAGAACTCAGGATGTAATTCCTACCCGGTGATCTCTATATGCTAATTTTTTGTGCTCAGCTGCATGATGCATAACAGATCATGTGTAAGTACTACAAATGTCACAAATGCAAGTAGCTACATGCATGCAGCATATAACATCTTCGTCAGAAATTAGTCGAAAGCTCTGCTTGCTCTACTGACAACGAACAAGAAGAAGAGCCTTAGAGCTGCAGATCCGGAACTAATTGTTGGTAGAGATGCAGTCAAGAGCTGCTGCTTCTTCGATGAAAAGATTCATCCCCGTTTCTACGACAGCGTCATGTAATATACGAAAATAAAACATTCACAAAAATATGTAATAAATATCTGGTAACCGAAATCACGTGCAGCGCCAGTTTTTGACGGGATTAAATCGCCTGGCAAATTGAAGCTCGACACACAAACGGTGGCCAATCCCGCTGATTTTCAGCGCGGCTGGCCGAGCGGAAGGGCGGCCAAGAGGTACCTAATTGGCGGTGCCGTCCGTCCATCACGGCAGCTTTCTAATTCGCCGATAGGTGCCATTTTCTCCGCCAAACAAGCTGCTATCAAAAGGGGTCATCCTAGACGTAAGCGGCCGACGCGCCGCTCTTGCCGTTCGTTACATGATGCTAGGGTTACATGATGATTAGGGTTACATGACAATGCAAGAATTGCAAAGAAAACAGCTTCTTCAGATTGTTAAGGACTTCATCTTCCTTTTTCTGTAGCAAGCAGGCTGGCAGGCAGGCGAGCGAGATGTGAACTCGTCAGGATCTTGCACTACTGCACAACTGGCTAGATGCAAAAAGGTTCAAGACAATCCCCCTGAGATCAAGGTCCTTAGAAGTCAATTCTACAAGGCATTTTGTTTATTATACTGTGGGAGGTCGCATTGTAATACGAAATTGAAGTTGGAAAAACTTGTGAAACCTGATGAGACCTCTACTCTACTGTAGACATGATAATTCCTGTGACATTCATGACTAGAGCTGAATCTTCAATTCTGCTTTGATGATTGCAGTGGAGTTTCATGAATTTGAGAAGAGAAATTCTCCAGGGCCAGCTCCATGACGATGATATGATGCTGCGAAAAACAGTATCAATGGAATCAAATCTACAACGTTGCTGGGATTAGTGTTGATTTTGTTATGAACATCCTGTACTCCCTGATCTCACAGATCCTGGACACAGAAACTTTCAGAACAAAATTCTACTTTGGCTCACCAGCATTTGCTAGGAGCCGCCTGGAAACCTTCCACTGTGTAAAATGAATCCCCAGCCTGCAACCCATTATCAGTTTGAGAGCTTCACTTTCCTTTCATGGTGTCAAAGGCTAAAACGTCCAACATGATGAGAGATCTCATGAAAGAGACTCTTAGATAATACAATAGCGCTGCTGCGAGCTTCAGTTTTAAGAAGATTATTGCAGAACAGGACACAGGGAAAGCATCATTCTTGGCCAGCAAATCAAAGAAGAGGAGCGGAGATCGAATTTAATGGACATTAACCACAAGCAACAAATTCAAAGAGAAGGGAAGATTGAAGACAATTGGCAACCATGTGGCAACAAGTCAAGGAGGAGAGGAGATGATCAAAGATCTTGTAAACCATGGCAACAACTCAAAGAGGAGGGGGGATTAAAGATAATTGACAACCTTGGCAACCTTGGTAACAAATCAAAGAGGAACCAAAGGTTGAATATTATTCATAACCCTGGCAACATATATGTCAAACAAAAGGTGAGATTGAACACCTTGGAAACAAATCAAGAAGAGGAGAGATTGAAGATTATTGACAATCATGGCAACAAATCAAACCTAAGGGGAGATTGAATTCATATTATTAACAACCTTAGCAACATATCGAACGCAAAGGGAGATTGAAGATATTTGATAATCTTGACAACAATATCAAGAGCATTTTCAGACATATGAAACCTATTAGTATGCATCATAACTAGATTTATGATACCTTCATGATATCTTGCTTCCAAAATCAATTGGTCTTCAAGGATGTTCAAATTATGCAAATTGATTTATTCCAAATGGTGACCCTTATTTAAAGGAGGAAAACATTCATAGTAGTGAATCTTGTCAACTCCTCCAAACGTGATCATGTTTGAACAAGAGAAAAATATCTTAACATAAAAACTTTGCTTGGACATATCAACTTAGTGATCAAAGACATTGTCATTCACTTTCCACACAAATTTTTTCAATCCATGCACCATATGAAAGGTTGAAGGTATTTCCCATGACATATATCAAGGAAAAAGTAGGACTTGAAAATTCATGCTAAATGAACGTTGTGTTTTGATTAAGGATTTAACAATGTTCGTATTCATAAACCTTTTAGGGAGATCTAAAATGAACATGTACTCTAACTAAAGATCATAGATTGTGTCATATTTGTTAATTAAAGAGTTAATGATCCTTTTCATATTAAACTTCCAAAAAAATATGATCACATTTATTTATGAAGCAAGGTAGTTTGTTTTGTTTGACACATTGAAATTTTCCAAACCATGGCACTTCATGTCACACTCTTGGTATCTTTGGAAAGCTTTCAATGAGTAGTGGTGCATTAACTTGGTTTGAAATTGTTTGGAGTTTCAGTGTGGAAGTTATTGACTATTGAACCATTTTTTCAATAAAAATTAAATTAAAATAAAATTGAAAATTGTATTGGAATTTGGAAGCATGTTTTATGTTTTTGGAAAACTTTCAACGAGTCAAATTTAATAGAGTTTATTTAACAATTTTTACACCTAAGGTCTTGAAAATATTGAATTTTTAATGGATTTTGTTGTTGCAAATTCAAAAAAATTACAAAAAATTAGGTTTCAAAAAGAAAATGAATTGAGCTTATTCACACTTGGGCCTATGGCATAGGCTGCAGTAGTTTTTGTGAAATATACAAGTTATGGTTTGTTCAAATTTGAATGTAATATCATAAATAAAAGATAAAATAAATACCATTGTTTGAATCAACATGTACATAAATAAATAATGTAGATACTCACATAACATCTTTGTCATTACACCAATTTTTTGAATTAAAGATGGTGTTAAACATTTGATAGCATAATAAAAATCATTGGCAAATGAAATTTTCACTTTATAACATCATCAACAACTTTCCTCCATGTTTCACAATCATCACAACAAAAAACCTTCAAATTTCATAATCATTATGATTTGTTTTTTGTTGCATTTTTCTACCTTCCTTCATAATCATTTCTCTATTATGCTTTTACCACACTTCTATTGCACCTTTGTTGCATTTCACAATCATTTTTCTATTGTGAGATTCACAATCATTTATTTTTTATTATTATTTTGGTTATAACTTTTATGTTATTATTCTAATTGTTTATTTATTGCACACCACCATTATTAGAACATCATTTTCTATTTTTTTGCATCCACTAAATACCTCAATCTCTTCCTTTATTTTTATAATCCTCATACTTTACAAGTGCATTAGTTTGGAAGAGTCAACAATGGAAAATTTAAATTCATAGGATTATGCTAGAAACATGTGTGCAATGGAGAATGTGAAAGGAAAATGGAAAGGCAAAGGAACTGCAAGTCCCTCTCATTAGCATAACATCGATTCGAATCACAATGAAGTGATTGCATTGCTTAATTGCTAACAAGATGAACACATCATTATGCAATGTATAGTTGGTTCATGAGCCAACATGATACTTCTAACATAGAAGTGGAACAAAACATCAAAAGAATTACAAGCATTAAGACACAATTTCAAAGACACAAAAGAACAACAAGATGTGTAAAAACAAATAGAATCATAACTTGATGATGGTTAAAAAAAGACTTTCATTATCACAAGGTATAGGCCACAACACTTTCTATTGAAATCAAACAACAAAAGAGTGGAATAAGTTGCATTTGCCAAATCTACAATGGAATTGAAGCTTTCTAAAGAAAAACGAACATCAATGTTTAACAAGCAAAGGGATATGGAGTTTATGTGCAACTAAGGGAAAAACAATAACTCATTTCCCTCCATGGTCCAATTATTCTTTCATGTAAGACTTGTGTAGTAAGGATAATGTTTTAAAGATAACCAAGAAATTCAATAGTTCAATCAAAGTAGGAATCAATGAAAACATCCATAAAATGTGTTACATTGGGATGATTATTCATAATCTATTGGACCAAGCCAACCTTAATGTATTGTCATAATCAATTTTAATGATGTTCCAAATTATACAACATTAGGGAAAAACACCAAACAACCAATGCATGGTGCAACTACAACTCTCGAAAGCACAAGAGTTAACCAAAGTGAATGTTAGTCTTCATGTTAGTGATAAAGGTACAAACAAGAACAAGGTTATTGTGGATGTCATGGATCAAATCATGCAATTTAGCTAAACACTGACAAATTGTTCTTTAAAAATCAAAAGAAAAAATTAAGAAAAAAAAATCTCAAATATCTAAAGAAAAGGGATAACATGGTACTTTCAGATCTAAGCACTACAATGTGACATGCCTTCATCAAAGATAAAAAAGCTCATGCCTATGCCAATTGTCCTATTTGAATTTTGATTTGGTGATCAATCACCAATGGTGAACAATTAGAACATTGTTGAAAAGTGACATATGAAGAATAGTAATTCAATTTGAGTTAAATTGCTATGTGCACATTGAACTTGATGAATTCAATTTAATTCAAAACAATTTGAATCATTGATTCAAGTTTCAATTCAATTCAAAGGAGTCTTGTTCATTTTCTATGTGCTTTGCCTATTGCCTAGAAATGTCTAAAGAATTTTTTTTTGGCTAGTTCCTAAAAATTTGTTACTTTCTAAAGTAGGTTTTGCCTCAATGGATTTTACATTCATCTTGTTGTTTTAACATCTTATTTTTACACCTTGGGAATTTGGAAGGTCTTCCTATTGTAGTTAAAACATCAACACATTCACATCTACATCCTTCCCATCTAAAATCAAGTCATACAACATGCAACAATGTGCGTAACAACATTAGGAAGGAAAAGAATATGAAGGTTGTTTTTTCAACAATAGTTTTTTGAAATTAGTTTTTAATATCCCAAATGCATTTTCAACTAGACTTCTCCCCCTAGAATGATGTCTATTGCAGAATGTTTCTAAAATGGTATGTTTGACATTTGCACTTTGTTTCTAGGGGGTCATCAACCATGGTAAAAAAAGATAGCCCTTTTCCCAAATGATGTAGGGACAAATGTCATTTTGAGATCCATTTTCAAGATTGAAAAGGCCTTCATAAATTACCTCAGTACAAGGTAAAGAATTGCAAAATTTTGGAGTTGTTCGTAGAACTTGGCAATCCTATAAACACATCTTGAAAACATTTTTCATGGCTAAAAATTGCTTGCAATTGCAAACTATGAAGTCTTTTGATTTCTAGGAAAAGTAATTTGCTGCGAACACATTTCAACTAGAATTTTGCATATGGAATATGTGCAATCAATTGCACCATGATTGAAGGGAGGCTACAAAACATTTTCACCCCTACCATGTGATTCAAACCAAATCTATTTGTTGTGACAATTAGATCTAATTTCTAGAGACCACATTAATAACAACAATGAACTCATGTAGAACCATGTTCATTAATGACTTGGAGCTATTGTAAATATTTCATTAATGTACAAATATTCGACTCCATGAGACAACCTATAAAGTGAGCATGATATTCCAATGCCAATAGGAATAATAAAGGTCTATACTTTCTATGAATTATTTCCATCAAAGGTTACAACTTCTTTATCATTTGCAAAACAACCTATCTAGTCATTTGGAAATGTTCAACCCACCCTTGAGAAAATTGACCCATGTCATATTGAGTCATGAGAAAATTAAAGTACCATGCAATATTTTTAATTTTCATCTAGTTTTCAATCTCCTTATTCATTAACAGTTCAAAATTGGAAAACATCCCAGATTGAAGCAAGATAGCAAAAAAATTCATAGCTTGAAATAACAACTTCAAAATCTACCATAAGGTTCATTATTTCATTATCATCTTTAGAGCAAAGGTTTAGAATTGATCCTATAGTGGCAAAATGATATGGATAAATTGGATGAGTAGCATCAATTTCAATTGCCTCATCATATCACAAGACACAAACACATATTGACAAAATAAACTCTAAAAAACAAAATTAAAAAGCAATGAAATGTAACAAACAATAAATAAGAATGATCAAAAACATCATCAAAACTTCAATGCAAGCATAGAATACATCAAGAATGCCCTTGAAACTTCAACATAAGCATAGAAAGAAATCAAAAGGAAATGCAAGCATTGAATGCATTAAGATTGAAGAAAATTGTAAACTTGAATGCATTAAAAGTGAAGAAAACATTAATTAAAAACAAAGAGCAAAGAAAACCATAGGGGAGGTCAATTCCATGTATTCCAAACGATGTGCAAAACCATATAAAGTGCAACTTATTTAAAATATACATAATTTATAAATTATTGTACTCAATTGTAAATAAGGTGCTTATAATTCACTATGAAAATATACTTAAAATATATGTATAATATTTTTAAATCTACCACAATACACCAAAAATATTCCATTATTTCATATCATATTTTAAAATACCCATTTATTTCAACTGTTTTCTAAAATATACAAGGAGTGACCTCCTAAAAAAACAAAAAAACACAAAATGAAAAAAACATTGAAAGCATAGATCAAAGAAAACACCAACAATATTGGTGAGAGTAATGGGATATGAGGGAACAAGAAAAGCACACATTGAAAAATGAGAAAGAACAAGAAGAAGAGACATTAGAAATGACAAAAGAGCTTTTATCAAAATGATGACACCACATTTAATAGATGTTGATAACAAATTTTAAATGATTCATCATGAATATAATGTTTGATGAAATTACCTATGTACCTAGTCACAAAAAGCTACATAAGTTTGAATGGTGATAAAATAACATTTGAGTTAATAGGTACTTGTGGGTAATCAAAAAATATTAACATGTCATTGACACCAATTAAAACCCTAACACCACCCTATACCAATCTTTTATTGATGTCTACTAACTTTAGGTTTGAATTGGCCTACATCAAAAAAATTACCTACTTTGGAAGAATTTGAATCCAAGTTTGTTAATTGACTCTTCATTTCATTAAAACTTTCTAAAACAAGTTTTGTTATCAACATTGAGTCTTGCCTTCAATCAATTAGGACTCAATGTTGTTAACAAAACTTGTTTTTTTAAAAATCCAGAGTTGAAAAAAGTTTCCAAACCTTAAAAACAACAAATTTCTTTTGATCTCATGATTCATTTATAACAACATTTGTCAACCTTCCAAAACAAAATCAATTATAACAGTCAAGTTATGGACATTGCCTTCATTAATGAATGTTGTTGTAAACATGGATAACATTTTCAAAAACAATATTTAAACACTCAAGAGAATCAATAAATTCAAGTTTTTTTTTGAAATTGCAATAGGTAAAAAAATTGAAAAATAGAGGTGAATTTGCTTCAAGATTTATTAAACTTTTTATAAAAACAAGAATAATGAAATAGTTACCTAACCTACATTCCATAACAAAATGGTTTAAGATTTAAAATAAAATTGATGTTTCAATGATATCAATAGATCTTTCATTTCTAAAAGGACTTACACAATTTTTTTGAATATAACTTATGGATACATCTAGTTACTTGTTAAATTGATGTTGTATAAGAACCCATAAATTGACATAATGGAACACATTACAATTGATTAAAGGTGGATGTAAAAAGTGCTAGTTAACATGATGTGATGGAAATTTGAATTTCTGATTGTTCACAAGGTAAATAGGGACCTCCCAACCTTGGATTATTGGTTTGGTTAATTAACAATTAAAAAATATAATGTCAAAATCATTTATTTTATTTTCACTACAAAAAGATGTGCCACTTATAAATAAATTATGGTAACATCTAAAAATAAAGGTTGGGTAAATGCATGGTAGGGTGTACACGAAAGCATTGTTAGAAGGTCGTAGTTTTTAGAATAATAAAAAATTTGATGTGGTTTTGTAGGTATTTAAAAATTATTTAACAATAGAATTTTGTAATTAAAGGTGGTGAATGTATATTAATTTATCATTATGTTGTGAAATCAATGCACATAAGAACAAAAATTGTTTTAAAGGAAATTTTGCACCACAATGACATCAAAAAACCCAATGCATACTTTACCATAAGGTCAATTTCATCAATAATTAATAATCCTCAAAATAATGTAATGAAATTTAGTGAAAATAGGAAGTTAACATGTTGAAAATCATCATAATTATCATAAGCTACACTCTGGATGATTTCACCACTCATATCATAATATTATAATAGATGATGGCAAAATTTTAATTAAATTTTAAAGATGAATTCATATTTTCAAAAAAAATAAATTATTTGTTTTGTCAATGTGGAAACTGACCTTAGGCTACAAAAAATTACAAAGGATTCTTTGAGGTATAATAGGATAAAATCACCACATTTTGAGGGATTTTTTTTGAAGTTACCATATTTAGACAATAGGTTCTTAGAGGTTACCAAACATAACAAGATTCTAAAACCTTTCTACTTGCCTCTTTGACCTATGGCCAAATTTGGTTAATTCTTTTTCACGAATTTTTTTTCAAATCAAGGACTGCCATTTTAGTTGTAAATGACAATATTTTAATCATTAATGACACATTTAGTTTCAAAACACACAATTGTTTTGGATAAGTGGCAAAATAAAACCAATCACAAAAGACATGACATGGCCTTCAAATGGCACCCAATTGTAATGGTAGTCGCATAACTCTCATGATTATGGGTGGATTTGTCATCCATTATTTTAGACAATCATCCTTTTGATGTAACATTTGCTTGTTGTAAGATTATGTGACTATTGTGATTGACAATTGTTTATACGATTACAATATGCTAAACCAAATGGTGCCATGTGTTCATGTGTAGACAATGATGATGTAACCATGTGGCATTTTGTGGTAATGTGGGGGCTGGGGGAGTCTACCATCCTAACTTAACCCTATGCAACTTAAAAATGCAAGTCTAGGTTAGGGTATTGAAAAACCTAAGCTTAGGAAACTTAGTCTACCTAAACTTAGCCTAACTTAACAAAGGCAACCTAGGCCTAGCTTAAGTAACCTAGTTGGGGTCATTTGTGATTGGGGTTCCAAAAAACAATCTTTATTTTTTAAAGGATTAAAGTTCAATGTTGAATATTTGTTCTATCTAAATTATTGCAATTGTAATGGATTCTTGTATGCCAATAGCTAAAATGATGTCTTGTAATGTTTTACAATATTTTGGATATTATGCAAATGTCTTCTTGAGTCCTTTAAACTAACTATATCAATTGTTTTAACTACATTTTTAAAAAGATAATAATGAAAAGGAATGTATGAAATCATGCAATTGAGTTCAAATTTTTCGTATAAAACAAACATGTTTCCCTTTATGCACATACATATTAAATGGGTGAATTTGATGAAAAAATAAATCAAATGAAATTTTTTAAAACAAAGGTTGGGGTTGGGGGGGGGCGGGGAGACAATGAATGTTAAAATTTTACATCACTTTCATCAAACAAACTATTGTTTGGGATGTATGAAGTAAGCCTAAACTTTTTTTCCCTGCCTTATAACCTAACTTTTTTAATATGCATATATTTAAGCAATTATAGTATATCAAAATTATATATATATATATATATATATATATATATATATTTATTTTTTATATCATATTTTTATTTATTTTTTTTTTTTTTTATTTGATCATGAAGAATGAACACATGGTAGCTCCCATTAATGAAAAGTTTGAAAGATATGTATAAATATTCCCTTCCATAGCTAAATTACAATTCTTGCCAAAAAAAATAACATACAAATTTAATGTTATGAGTCGTCAACCAATACATTTCGTTCAAATTGAAATTTTCACAAAAATGACATGTAAATGGAATTAGTTCATTTATCAATACTATTTCATTTATTAACCAATTGATTGAATTTAACCTATAAGCACAAATTCACATATTAAATTACTAATTCACTACGCCAAATATGACATCCATGACTAAACCAATACAATTACACATGACATAAATGATAGGTCCAATTTGAACCTAGTCAAAAAGGACTAGTCATGGTTCCCATGTTTTGGGATAGTGATTGAACATGTTAACAACTAATACCTAAAATCTCATATATATAATACTAAGGATTAACATGTACCATTTATTAATTATAGATTGGTTTAAAATAGACATATTCTTATTTAAATAGAACATTTTATTTTATTTTTACCCATGAACCAATATATGGCGAAATATGTTTGGTTGTTTATAAAAGTTCATTTCAACATTTTTTTTGTTTTTACTTGAAAACCAATATATTGCATAATTATGTATGCATGTGAAGAATCACCATCACCACATGAATTATATTATCTTGGATTATTTGAATTTTTTTCATTCAAATTTGTTTCATGCAAATGCTATTTGTAAATAATAGCCTTGAAAAAATCTTGGAGTCCTTAGTGTTCTTTCTTTTGGGCACCCCGATTGTGAATGAGCCAACTAACAACTTGGGCATAAACCTATTCTAGGTATCCTAGCTAACAACCTAGGTCTGGGCTAAACATATAGATAGGTTGCAAGGTTGAGGAGTTGAACACTTGAACATCCACATTGGGAGATTAAGTCTTTAACTGTTAGACCATATTTTCAACAAGTAAGATCTTGTGTCATCATGTTATTATGATCATTTCTATTTCTAACCTATCTAAGTAATTTAACTTTGTTACCTCACCTAGTTTACACACCTAGCTTAACTAACTACCTAACCTACATTATTACATAACATGGTTTTTATGCTAGTTTATTTGGGTGAGATAATTAAAACTACTAGTTGACATGGTAATGCTAGTTTAAATTTTTATTTATTTTATAATAATAATAATATCTTTTGAATTTTGATTTTTTGAATTGAACTATGGATGAGTCCAAAACACAATTGCGATTGATTGCCAAAAGTTTATTAAACTTACAATAGATCATAATGATGCTATCATGTTCATGACAAGTCAAAATATGAGATTTGAACCCTCACCTATTTGCAACAACCCAAAGTTTTTGCCATCCAACCACCATTTCACATGGTGACAAAATTTCTTATTCCAAAATATAATATAAACATATGTATATTTGAATATTGCACATTATAAGCTTAGTGCATAATTATGTTGTTTCATAATGAAATGAATTTATACATTTACATTTTTAATATCCTTATTTAATTTATTTCATAATTACATTGAAATTTATAATGCCTTTTAATTTTAAAACGTAAACCATATTACATTAATTGTAGATATATTCATTAAATTCGATTTATTCAATTTTTCATTTAATTTGATTCTATAATCTTTGTAATCTCAAGAATGTTAAATTTTATATCTTGAATTTGGCAAAAAGTCAAGTATAATAATTTCACTAAATTTACATTTAGAAATTTCATTTTTGAACATTTATAATTAGAATTCACATTTGTTAGTTTGCAGATTTAATATAATTTCTACTATTTTGAATTATAATTAAAGTTCAAGTTTGATGTGTACAATAATTATTATTAATTTTTTTAGTAATTTAAAATATAAAATTCTAGTTTGATTTTCCATTTTTTCACATGTCATTTTGTTATATTTTAGTTGTTGTCCTCTATTTTTATGTTTCTATGAAACATTACAAAAAATTTGAAAACATGAAATTTTTAATCTAGTTTCATTTGTTTTTGTAATTCAGTTTTAAAAAGATTAAATGAGATCTTAATATTGCCACATCATCAAAAGTAACATTATGGTCACAATTAATTATATTTAGATTATTGGTTTTAGTCACATTAATCACATTCATCAAGCCCAACACCTCCATGTGCATTCCAAAAATGGCATGTATCCACCATACTATTTGTTTTGACTAGATAACTAGTGGGTAAAAACAAGTTAATATCTACCAAAACATTTGTAACACCCTTTTAATATTCCATTTTAAAAAATGATAATTTAAGTTAATGTTGACAATTTTGGATTTATTTATGTAGCTCGACATTCATAATATATCATGAAAACATGTGAATAAATTTGAATTCAGTTTGATGAATTAAAATAATTAAAAACACTTTCAAAGTTTACAACTAGTGTTTTAAATAACTTTTAAACATAAAGAACACTTATTACAACTTTTTCAAAAGATTCAAAAATGACATATTATTTTCAGAAATTTTTATTATAAATGAATATAATAATATATTAAAAATTCAAAAAATTAAAAATATATTCCAAGAATATTCCAACTTAATTTTTAAAATTCCAAGAATATTCCGACTTAAGCACTTGCCTAGGGGCACCATTGGCTCCTAATAATAGACTTTTACCCTAGTTTTTTTAGTCAAAACAAAAATACCTAGTTTTGATTTTAATCAAATCAAACATAATCAATCATTTTAAACAAGTGGATTTGACTTTATAATAATTTTGATCACAATTCTACTAATAAAAAAACCATGTTTTTGTAATAGTGTTAGTTACTTATGTCATAACCTAGCCTAATTACCTTAACTAATTACTTAGTTTAGCTTAATTAACTTAATTACCAACCTAATTTAACTTATCTAGCCTAGCCTAATTTAGCTTCTTACCTATACCACTTAGCTTACTTAGCCTACATAGCTACCTACATAACCTAGTTATTACCTAGTGTAGGTACTTTCATAGTCTAATATCCTAGTTAGACTAACCTTACCTAACTTAACTTACCTAGGTTACTCATTTTATTTACCTGCCTACCTACCTTAATTGCATGTTTAACTTAGCTTACTTAAGCTACTTGGTTTTATTACCTACCTAACCTAGCTGATGTAGGTTACCTAACTTAATTACCTACCTTGCCTAGCCTACCTATGTACATAGATTACTTATGTAGCCTAGCTCCTCATGTAGCTTAACCTATTTAGCATAACCTACCTTAGTTTAGTTAGTTGCCTACTTTACATAGCCTACTTATTTAGACCAGCTAGCTTAGGTACCTAGCCTACCTATTACCTACATGTACTTGAGTGATTTGTTGTACAATTGGCACAACTAATGTATAGTTGGCAAAAAGTATAAAAGTTGTAGTAAAAATAACTAGGTTTCCATCCATTAATGGATGTATAGTCAATAATGGATAATACATGTTCACTTTCCTTCTACCTTTTCATCCAAACATATAACAATTGCAAATTGAAATCACATATTCTATCTAAATTTGGTTTTGCCAAGTCATAGTTGTATATGTGATTACAAGCACTTATGACTGTGATGACAAAGGATTAATATCGTGGTAGTCACAAAGTTAATTGGTTTGAAGACTAAATGCATCAATAATTGCAAAAATAGGGTTGAAATGGACAAGATTTTATATAATGTTTGTGGATGACCACTAGTCCACCAACCTCATGAAATTGAAAAAAATAGCATATGAATGATACAATTTTTCAATTAAAATATATTAATAAATTTTGAGCCTAATTTTTCAACTTCCAAAACCTCTTAACCAAATTCAAAAATTGGATGCTTGCTAGTTATATACAACCAAGTGGAGTGGCACAAAATATTCTTCTTTGTCTTTTGTAAATTTTTGTTTTTATTTACACAACAATTTGCTTCTCATATTGATGAAATAGAAGAAATGTTAGCTAATAATTGTATTTAAACACAACTAATAGATATTGGTGTTGACATCAAGCTTAGATTGGGGATTTAGTGGTGTAATGCTAGGAGGTTTAAGAATATGTTGGGATTTTTGAAAATCAATACCTTATGATGTTATAAGCAATTGGTTTTTGACTTAGTCATAGGTACAAGAAAAGATTGTTATGTTCATTATTATATTCATCATTGGGCAAGGTAAGATTTTGAGAATGCAATTTCGCGAACCTTCAATATTGGTAACCTTCCTTAGGTATGGAATGGGTGTGATGGTATCTTAAAATGTTAAGTTAGAAGAAGTTAGTAACTTTGATCCATTGTAGTTTTGGATTTCATCATATATATATATATATATATATAAAGAGAGAGAGAGAGAGTTTGGAATGATTATTCTTTGCAACCAATATGAAGTATAAATTCAATAAATTTTGAGGCATAATGCTTTTTACATAGTACCAATGTTTATGTTCAATACTTGTTAGTGTTGGTCTCCTAACTACTTATATCCATATCAATGTCCAAAGAATTACAAATTTGGTTACATTCATGTTATAAAAA